>SAMEA104315421__coassemble_478_pt1 | contig 103666 bp, 79 predicted proteins | sample SAMEA104315421__metabat2_high_PE_028 | metagenome-assembled genome bin SAMEA104315421 (sample SAMEA104315421) | gut metagenome | biome: Monkey gut; feature: monkey-associated habitat; material: faeces | place: China | collected 2013
AATACTCGGAGGATGACCTCCCGGAAAGATAACTCGTTGCCGGATCCAAATTTAGAAGGACTGAATCAGAAATGGTTCAGTCTTTTTTTTCCCTTTTTCTGCTCCCCCCTTTTGAAGTACCTGACTTCTCGTCATACTTAGGCTTTAGCCGAAGTATCTATTTTCAATAGGATTTTTCCAAAATTTTTAGTCTTTTACAAAATTTCCGTCGACTTTAGTCGACCAGAAACTTATTGTCACTGCGAGCGTCAGCGTGTCAGTCCAGATTTTATTCAATTCCCTCTAAAACACGGATTGCTTCACTTCGTTCGCAATGACGTGCTATTGAAAACCCTTGATTTTGTTTAACAAAAAATCAAAAGATTAAGAAAAATATCGTTTTTAGAAAAAATATCTTCTAAAAAGGCAATTATAAAAAATCAGTTGTTTTAACAGGGCAGAGGTAAGTGAAATGACAGATGTATTGAATTTAAGAGCACACCATTTATTGTGCCTTCCAGGCTACGAAGGCAAGGGTTACGACGGTGCACACAAAACAAGTTGGGACACTATTTCAGAACAGTTAAAAGAACATCCTGATACTTTTGTCAGAATTGTTGATGGGCAAGATGATTTATGCAAAAATTGCCCCAATGCTCGTGGAGAGAACGGTATCAAGTGTAATAAAGGATTTCTTGCTCAACTCGATGAAAAAGTTAAAGACATGATGTTTTTGAAAACAGGATTGGTTTTAACTTGGCAACAACTTATGGAACGAGTCAATTTTATTATGAATCCCGACAATCACAAGGAATTGTGCGGTAATTGTGAATGGCGAAGAGCGGGTATGTGCGAACATACCTTCGACAAGGCTGCTTAAATTTTGATTCCCAAAATTATCGGCAACTCATTTTATTGCCAATGACGTTTTGATTTAGTTACGATGTTTTGTTTCTATCGGATCATTTGCTTTGTGAACGGGAAATATTTATCCATTAAGTCCATTGCGGTATTTGCGGCATAAAATTTTTCCAAAAGCGAAATTTGCATATCCGATAATTTATGTGCCGAAATTAAAGCCGATAACGCATCTTTGCATTTCTCGATGTCCTCGGGATTGATACAGCATTGAAGCAGCCAGCCCCAAATCATTCGGATAACTTCGACAATCAAAGAATCGTGCGGCGAAACTGATAAGTTCTGATATTGTGGGTATTTTTCTCTAATTTCATCTCTTGCAGTGCTGATATACAATTTGTAGTTGTAATCTCCTCGGATTGTGTCAATTCTCTTGTCCAACGAGGTACAAATCTCACTGATATCTGCTTGCAAATTTCTGACATTTTTTTGAAAACAAATAGTTTCTTTTTTTGACAACGAACGATGATGAGTTTTAGGTGGGAAGTCATCAAGTTTTATGTTGTTTTTAAAAGAATTCTTTTTGTGAAACTGTAAAACAACACACTTCTTTTCACCATCTTGTGCTTTTGAGTCATTTTTTTGTGATTCAAAATCCAAAATTTTCTCCTTTTTAATTTTTAAAATGAAACCATTATTTTTTGATTTTTGACTTATATAGGTCAAAAATTCTTTATTTATTATAAAGCAACATTATCAATATTGCAAATAACTAAAGTTTCCTATAAATAAATAGACAAAATAACTTATAGATTAGTGTAAAAAGTACAATATATCTGGGTTTGCTTTTGAAAAAAAGGGGTTATAAAAAAACTAATTGTTGAGCCATTTTTCCTGAAAAACTTCTATTTTTCATGTTAATTTTCATACTTATAAGGCATGTTAACTTTTGTTAAAATAAAAAATAATCCTTCTGCTGTATGTTTGGCGAAAAATCTAAAAACCTTGCTAATACTGCGTTTTCGTACTGGACTATTTGGAGAAATTTTGGTTAATAAAACTTCATAAATTCGGCAAAAATAGACAATAAAAATTTTTTTCGGAACTTAAATTTAACACAAGTGTGTTAAAAAAAATAATTCGGAGTTGTAATAGATGAAAATTAATTCGGTTTCTCAAGTAAGTTTCGGTAACGCATTATCGACTCGCCAAGAGCAAGACCAAAAGGCATTAATAAAAGAAGTCAGGCATGCATTAGGACATGATGATGCTATTTCTGTTGGCAAAATTTATGCCGCAGGCAATCCTTCAGCAGAAGGACAAGATACTGGTGTTGGCAAAATTAATTCACAAGAAACAGTCAGAATGTGTGAATTGTTGCAAGTTTACGCTGGTGCAAATGCTATTAAAAGTTTTCCCGCAGGTCAATTAGGTTCACGTCCTGCATACACAGATCAAGGTTATTACGGTGCTTATCAACGTTCTGCAATGACTTTGGGCGAAGATAATATCAATGTTTTCAATCTTACAAAACCTGAATATGGTTCAATTCTTCCTGAATCAGAAGCGAAGAAAATGGCTGACCGTCACGAAGCAAGTGGTGTTGGTCAAAACAAAATTGATTACGCAAACGAACTTAACAGACAAGACCCCGAAAATTATCCTATCAATGAACCTTTGAAGGTTGCATTTAAGAACTTCAAAGAAATGGAAGCAACTCCTGAACTTTCAAAATTGAGAAACGAATTTGAAGCATATAAAGTTCAAAAAGAACCTGTTGATATTGATGAAATTCAAACAAGAGCAGCACTTTTCCCGACATTGAGAAAGGAAAACAAACTCGATTTCTTCAAAGGCTTCGACAAAGATCCTGCTGTAAGAGCACAAAAGATGCCTGAATTTGAGCAAATGAAGAAAGACCATGCTGATGAAATCGAATTCTTCAAGTTCAAACAATTCATTGCAGAAAAAGAAGTTGCAGCAGCGAAGAAAGAATTGAATGACAAGGGAATGGACTTGTTTGTTGATATGGCAATCGGTTTCTCTTGGGCAGAAGAATGTATGTACCCTGATGCGTTCCTTGATGGAAACAATGGCAACAAAGCATCATTAGGCTGGGGACTTCCTGTTCTTGATGTTGAATCTTTGACGCAAAAAGATGATTCACCTGCTCACAAACTTTTGAAAGATAAAACTGCACTCAATTTGATGAGAGCAGATGGTATCAGATTTGATGTAGGTTGGTCTTATGCAAAACCGTTATTCGACAAAGGAAACGGTATGCAACACCTTGATGCAACTTCAAAAATTATCAAAATGTTTGAAGATACTGCAACTGAAATCAAGGGTGAAGATTTCGACCAAAGAAAATTGGTTTATGAATTTGATGCAAACAGCACAGATTTCGATTTAATCAGAGACAACAAAGTTCTTCAAGAAATGAAGGGTATGGTTGTTTTGACAATGGTTGAAGAAAGAAACGACGCTCAAAACATTGGCTGGAAGAACACAAGTTTCTTGAAAGAACAAGTAGGTTTGACAGATGATAAGATGTTAATCGGTACAAACAATCACGACAGAGAAAGCGTTATTGAGTGTGCTGAAACTCCGCAAATCAGAGAAGAAAACGTTGGTGCGTTGATGAGAGTATTCAACACTTCAGATTGGACTCTTTTCAAAGATAACAACAACGTTAACGAAAACAATAGAAAATTCACTTTGGGTAAATTTGGTGAATGTTTCAACGTTAAAAACCAATTCACGTTCTACAACGACGTACTCGGCAGACGTGACAAGGTTGATACACACTGGAAGAACCCTGTTCAAGACGAATACAGATGCAGACTTGAAAGAAATTATGAAGAAAACTACCACAGAGCAGTACAAGACGGATATGGCTTGAACTTGATGGATACATATAGATTTATCATGGAACGTAGAGGACTTGATAAAACAATGCCAGAATTGTTCAATAAAGTTAAGGCATACGGTGCATACTTGGCTGAAAAGGGCGGTATCTTCACAAGAGAACAAGCCGATGAAATCGAAGCAAAAGAAGGCTATAAGAAAATCGGTTAATTAAATACCAAAAACAAAAAGACTCCGTAAGGGGTCTTTTTTTATGAGTTTGTGGGATTAACCTCGGGCAACTAAAGACGTCATTTTGAACCACAAATGGCGACTTTGGAAAACCACGTTATCTATTATTTTCTATCAAATTTTTAAATCCTATTCCTTCGCTATAAAGTTCGACGGGCATGTTGAGATTTTGGGCTTTATTTTCTGCATAGAGGAGCAAATCGTATATTTTTTTTGCCATATCCGAGTGGACAAGAGTGTTTTCGGGGGTATCGCTCGACCAATTTTTTTCGACAGAAAAAGAGACCGCCTCAAGTTCGTTTTTCAAAACACAATCAAAAAAGTCATCGAGGTCTTTTTTTGTGTCGTTGATGTTTGGAATTAAGATATATTTGGCTTTGACATTTTTTTTGTTTGAGGCAGATTGAGCGTATTTTTTCAGATTTTGCCAAACTTTTTCGAAACAATCTACTCGTTTAATTTTTTTATAAATCTCTGAAGAGCCTGCATCAACAGAAGATACAACGTCTACAAAATTATTTTTCAGTGCATTTTCTATTGCATTTGAGTATTTTATGCCAGAAGTGTTAATTCTGATGTTCCGAAAACCTGTATCAATTAAGAAATTTAGAATTTCGTCACAGTTTTTCAAAACGGTAAGTTCTCCGCCGCCGAAAGAGACGAAACTTCCTTCGATGACTTTTAGAATTCCATTTTCTTTCATGTCTTTTAAAATTGGCAAAATATCGTACGGTTGTTGCCGGTTGAAAAATTCGTGTTCTTTTCCGAAATCGCAATAAATACAGGAAGAATTGCAATTTGTCCAATGATTTAAGAGCAAGCAATTTATGCTGTCATCATCGAGCCAATCTCGTTCTTCCTGATAGATACAATTCTTGCAAAAATCAGCAGCCTGTCCGCTTTTTTGCAAATCGATTAATTTTCTTTTTTTGTCAAAAAGTTTTACCCAATCTATTTTGCCGCCTTGATAATTTTCGACGAGGACGAATTCTTCGTATCCTTGTAACCATGAAAAACAGCACAGGACAATAGAATCGGGTCTAAAATCCAATCCGCCGTTAATCCAGTTGCAACTTGTGTATCTCATAATTCTCCAAAGTTTTCGTCAATCATATCATCGCAGGCGGCGTTTTTCAAGTTTGACGATTTGTGGATTGGAAAACCTCATTCTTATTTTGAACTATTATTTGATATATTCCTTCAGTCGTTTTTTGTGCTTAGATTGACGGATTTTCAGTAGGGCAAAGTTTTCGATTTGCCGAATTCTTTCTTTGGAAAACCCTGTTTCTTCGCCTATTTGCTTTAGCGTTTTGGGATTTTCGCCATTAATTCCAAATCTGTCGGTCAAAATCTTCTGCTCTCGATTGCTCAACTCCTTCAGAACTTTCTGAACATCTTTTTCAAGAAAATATTTTTGTACATTATTTTCAGGGTATTCAGAATTTTCGTCCTCTAAATAATCACTTAACGTTAAATTTTCCGTAATCGGCGTCTCAAGGCTGACGGGGTCTTTTTGCATAGCAGAGATGATGTTGTTGATTTTTTTGAGTGAAATTTTCATCTCCGCTGCAATTTCTTCGATATTTGCTTCACGCCCTAACCTTTTGTTCAAAAGTGCTTTCATTCTTTTGTAATTTCTTATTTTGTCCGCCATGTGGACAGGAATTCTTATTGTTTTGGAATTATTTGCGATTGCACGAACGATTGTTTGTTTAATCCACCAAGTCGCATAGGTACTGAATTTGAACCCTTTTCGGTAATCAAATCTTTCCGCTGCTCGAATCAGTCCCAAAGAGCCTTCCTGCACCAAATCGAGGAACAATACACCCTGTCCTGTAAACTTTTTTGCGATGCTCACAACAAGCCGTAAATTTGATTGAATTAATTTTTGTTTTGCCTTCAAATCGCCCTCTGCAGTTCGTTTTCCGAGTTCGAGTTCTTCTTCGGTTTTCAAAAGTTTTATCTTGCCTATGTCTTTTAAATACGATTGCAAAATGTCGTCCTTGTAGACAATGGTGTTGAAGGTTTGAATATCTTCCATTTCATCTTGGCAATCGTCCTTAAATAGCACGTTTTCAAGTTCACTCATCTCATACTTCCTTTACTCTTTTCGTTATTTTTGACGAAAATGTGAAAAAAAAGTTTCAACTTTTTCGGCTTTAATGCAGAAAATGCGATAAAACAGGGTTATTTTGTCTTTTGGGTAATTATTTTATCCATTTGAAAGAGGTCGAAACCCTGTCGATGTTGATGTCGCCGTCAACTGTTGCCCTGAAAATTCTGACATCTTGATTTTTGTATTCAATGTCAGGAATTTTCGAAATTTCTTTTTCGTACTCTGTAACGTTGTCAGAGCGAGGGATTAAGGCAAATAATGTGCTTGCGGAAAGGTTTCCTACAGGACCTAAAAGTCCTTCTGTTTTCTTGCCTAATTTGCCGTAAACGATTGTGTGAGACTCACTTTCGCCGATATCGTAATCGCCAGTGAGATAGAGACTTAAATTTTCACCTTGCGAAAATACCGCAATGTCTTTCAATATGCCATTTCTGAGGTATAAGCAACCCGAAATTTTTGAGAAAGTACCTGTTTTGAAAGGTTTCAAAAGTTCAATGAAATTGTTGACAGAAAGTGATGTCAAGCCCGAACGGAGCAGTGTAGAAGCCCTTAACAAATATTCGATTGAACCCAATTTCGGAATTGTGCCGTCCTCCATGTGGAAACCGATTATGCCATTGGTGTTTTTCAGTCTGTCACGGTCGTTTAATCCGATTGTTGTGATGTTTGCGTTGCCGTCAAGTTTGCCTGTGATTTGGTTTTTCAAGCCCAAGAACGAGGACGCAATTACATTTGAATCGACCCCTTTCATTCGAACATTGCTTTTGGTTTCACCGTTTTTGATGTTGTATGTAATGCTGCCAAAAGCAGTGCCGTTAGTGATTTTGAAACTATCTGTGTCGATTTTTAAGATTGAATTTTTATCAAGTGAAAATACTGCTTTGAAATCTTCAATCGGGCAACTTCTGAAATCGATTGATTTTACTGCAAGAACGCCTTTTTCGATTAAAATGTCGGAAACTTTGATTGTCGAAACGGCAGTTTTCAATTTCGAATCTTTGTAAGAATCTATGCTCCATTGATTTATCACGGAAATCAAGCGAGCGAGGTTCAAATATTGAGTTTTGATTTCAACATTTTTGATTTTTACAGGCAATGCTGATGAGTTGTCAATTTGAGTTTGAATTTGATATTTCGTGGAAACTAAGTCGCCATCTGCTTTTAAGTTGATGTGTTTTTCATCAGCAGAAAGTTTTCCATTTTTGATTTTGAGATTGTAAATCGGAATTTCTGCATTGGAAATGTTTGAAACACCAATAATTTTGGACGTTTTGCCGTTGTTGTGCAATCTCAAGATGCAGTTGAAAGTTCCACTTTTGATGAGTGATTTTTTGAATACGAAATTGAGCATTTTTGCTGGCAAATCTTGATGTGTCGTGAAATTCACATTTTGAGGCAGATAAATATTTTTGCTCTTTTTGAAAATTCCATTCATCGTCCACATCGGTACGGCGTGCTTTTTGCCGTCATTTGCCGTTGGATATTTTATGTAATCAAGTTTTTTAATTTGAATGTTTTTAGGTTTGAGGAACATTTCACCAGTAATTTCTCTCAAAACGTCCGTGTCACCGAGGTTTGCGGACAAATATGATATGTCTGAATCTTTATTAAATTTAATTGTTGGGTAAATTCCCAATGAATCGACTGAACCGCTTACGTTGACGTTAATTCCGATATCTCCTGTTAATTTTACAGGGTGCGAAAGTTTCGTGTTAACGTAACGTTCAACGAACAATGTGGTTGGTTTTGCGGCGATTGTGCCTTTGATTATCGGAACTTTTTGGTAATTTTCGATGGTAATGTTTGAAAAAATTGGGGTAGCACCTGTTCTTCCGATTTCTCCCACAACGTTTTTCAGGTTAATCATTTTGTTTGTGATTTTTATTGGAAGGTATGAAAACGAAACGGGGACGTCACTTTTAATGTGCCTAAAATGAAGATTTCTGAAATCTGTGTAGCCTGAAAGTCCTCTGTCAGTTGCTTTTAGGGAGATATTGACTGTTCCGCTAATATCTTTGAATTGTTTGATGATAGATTTTGTTTGAGGAACAAGATTTGCAAGGTCGCAAAGTGCCTTGACAGCAACGTTCGAACCGTTTATTGTCAAGTCGTATGCGGGTCTTTTTGCATAAAATTTTTGGATTTTTCCATTCATGTTCAATGTTGATTTTTCGGCACGAAGAGAGAGTTTGTTAATGGCTACATCGCCGCCGCTGACAAGGATTTCGCCGGTAGGGATAAAAAATTGTTTGTTTGCGTTTGCAGATGTGATTTTTAATTCTGCAAAAATTTTTCGAAGGTCAATGTTGTCACCGTTTATGTTTGCGGTCATTTTCAAGGAATGACGGGTGTTTAGGTCAGGTATTGAATTGATAGAAATTCCGTTTGCAAGATTTGCTTTTGATACAAAATTTAAGGTATCATTGAGGTTTAACCCGTTTCCATTTGCAGAAACTGTCAAATCAGCCTTTTTATTGTCTTTTGGAATTGTGCTTGAAATGCTTGCAGTTAAGGGCGATGAGCCGATTTTTATTTTGAGATTGTTTCCTTTGATGTGTGATTCTGTGAAGTCAATTTTTCCGAATACGGAGGAAATCGGCATGCCGAAACCCTTTAATTGTATGGTGTTTCCGAACATTTGAACGTGACCGTCGATTTTGAGTTTTTGCATTTCTTTTGCAAGGTCTTTAGAAAATCTATCAACTTGTCCATGCAAGAAAATTGCGAATTTTACGTTGCCGTTCAGTTTTTCAAGGGAGTTTAAAGAATCTGCCATTTCTTTTGTCAAAGAACTTGTAGTGACGACTGTTTTCAGAGTATTTGCATTGATTTTGTTTGAATCGATGTGCAAGTTAACTTCGCCTAGAAGTGTGCAAAGTCCGTAAACGCTTGCCGGATACCCATTTACGGTTGCAGTTTTTGTTTTGAAACCGACATTTTTGTCTTTGAAATCGAGTCTTAAATTGATGTTGTTGAGATTGGCATTTACCCCGTCGAATGTGGCTTTGCCGTTGATAATGTTGACGAAACCGTTAATTGTCGCCATTTCTCTTGTGCCTGTAATATGCAATTCCGCATTGCCTGTGCCTGATTTGATGTTAAACAACGGGACAGGACCGAGTTGGAAGTTAAAAAGTTGGCTTACCGGGACTAAAATTGCCCTAACCATATCAAGAGGTAAGTCGCCGTTTTGGGTGTGCATATCGAATTTACTTGGAACTGACTGGTCAACGTCCGCATTGCCTGTCAACAGGAACTTTGCACCGTGCGGAGTGTCAACTTCGACATTGATTTCTGATTTTGTATCGACAAAATGCACGTCGATTTTGCCAGTGTGGGTCTTTTTGAAAGCCCTTACAGCGTGTACGTTTGAGGCGTTAATATCACCAGACATTTCAAGTTTGGGAAATTTTCCTTTTGCTGAAAAGTCACCAACTACATCTCCAAAAACGCCTGCATCTTTCACAACATCAAGTTCTTTCAAAATGCCGTGAGGGATTATGTCGAGAACGTTTTCGGCTTTTGAGGGCAAAATTTTGAATTTCAAATCAAGATTTGGAATTTCTTTTTGATAATTTTGAATTTTTCCGCTCATCAAGAAACCAAAATTTTTGTTATCTATTTTGAGTTCTTCAAAGTCAAGAACTTTTCCGCTTGCAAAAAGTCTCGCCTTTACTGTCGTTAAGCCTTTTGCGACAATTTGACGAGAGAGATTTCCTTCGTTGATTGAAATATCTTTCATAGAAACGTTTATTTCCGTTAAATTGTCTTTGTGCTTGCTTTTTACGGAATTAATTTTGACATCAATTTTCCCTTTTGCGTTTTTATAGTCCGTAAATGTGTTCAAATACGGCGAAATCGTTTCGAGGTCTATGTTTGAGATGTTTCCTTCTGCGAAATAGCCTTCAAGATTGGGTTTGTTTTTGATGAAAAAATTGCTTTCAATGTTCAAATTGAACGAGCAAATTTTGCTATCTATGTCCCAAGAGCCGTCAGTTGTGAGTTTTGAGAGTTTTCTCGATACGGGCATGAGATCGAATTTTTGTCCTTTTAAAGAAATATTTTTGTTTAAATATTTATCTTTAAACAAAATTTGATAATTTTTAATTTTGATTGAAGCACGGCTGGCATCAAGGTTTACGGGAAGTTCGGGGAGTTTTTCAAATTTTCCCGAATAGATTTTATCTTGAAAATCTGAAATATCTAAAACGACGTTATTGGCACATAATTTGTCGATTTTGAGTGTTTTAAAAATCAAATCGAGAGGTTGGATTTTTACGGACGGATTGTTTGCAGAGAAAAATTTTGATTTGTCTTTATTGTAGATATTGATTGACTTTGCGGAAACTTTTATGGCAAATGACGGATAAGTTTTTATCTCGACATTTTCTGTTTGCAAAGTTTTTTCGGTATATTCTTTAACAATTTTTTCAACGATGGGCAATTTTTGCTCAATGTTAATCATTTTTGGCAAAAAACAGACGTAAAAAATTTCGATAGCCACAACAAGCAGTACCGAAAACCCGCTAAATACAAGGATTTTGTCTATTTTTCGCATATCTCTTTTTCCCGTTTCCTATTATATATTTTTATTGAAAAAATATCAAAATATTTACGTCATGTTGCATTTTGTTTGATTGTGTGGCAATATGTAAGAGTTTATTGATGTTCGACAGGTTGGATATGGTAACGAGTAAAACTGAAATAAGTAAAAAATCGGCAATTTTGGAGTTTTTGGAATCTCCATCATTCAAAAATTGCATGCTTTTGCTTGTTTTTGCGTTGGTTTTTACCCTCCTTTTGGCTTCGAAACATTTCTTTTTTAGAAGTTTGATTGATGAAAATAATATCGCAAGACAAGATGTGTATGCTGAAAAGCAAATTGAAGTTGTCGATGTTTATAAAACTGATCAAAGAAGAAAAGAACTTGCACAAAAGTTAGACCCTGTAATGCGTCCGGCTGAAGATACCTTCATAATGAACGATTTGGACAACTTTGTCGCATCGATGTATCAGGTTAAAATTTCTGATTTGTCTATGGCTGAAAAACACGCCAAATTGCTCTCAATGATTGATTTATCTGATTCTAACAGAGCAAGTTTTTTAGCATCTTTCTTTTTGAATTCTTCTAACGAAACGATTGAAACTACAGTCGCAAAAGCCAAGCATACTCTACGTTCTGTCCTTATTGTCGGTATTACTGAAAAGGATATCAATGACAATAATATTTTAAAAATAATTTCCAGAAATACAGACAGAGAAACCCCTCGTAACCAAATGAAGGCGATTTCGTGTCTTTTGGAACAAGTTATCGTCCCAAACATGGTTATGGACGAGGTTGCGACAGATTTGGCAAGAAAGAATGTTGCAGAGTCTGTAACCCCTATCAAGGTTGTGTTTGAGCCTGGTGACAAAATTATTTCGCAAGGCGAAAGAGTGACGAAAGTCAAACGAGATGCACTTTTGAAGGCTGGTTACAGTATTGTGCAAATAAACTTGCGAGGTATGGCGGGCATTTTCGGCTTATTCGTTATTGGTATTTTTGCGGTTTATTATTATTTAAAATTATTTGAACAACAATTTTTAGACAGACGCCATGTTTTTGTAATCACTCTATTGGCACTGATTTTGACCTTTTTGTCGATTATAATTCCTCCAGATTGGTCGATTTATTTGCTCCCAATTCCTGCGTTTGTTATTATGCTTTCGATTTTCACAAACCCGAGGACGGCATTTTTCATAACGGTTGTTTTGACAGTTATGATTTCATCGGCACTTTGGCTTGCGGCTGCAAGGATTTCGGTCTTTATTTTGGTTGCATTGTTTACGGCGGTTTGTACTTCGAAAATCAATTACACAAAAAGATTCCAAATTATCAGAGTCGGTCTTGAGGTTTCAATTGTAATGCTGCTCTGTATTTTGGCGTTATATCTTTTGCAACTTTGTTTGACGGATATGGCGGCAAAGTGGTTCTGGTCGGATATTGTTTTTGGCACGATAAACTGTCTTTTCAGCGGTATCATTGCTCTTGGCGTGCTTCCGATTATGGAAAATGTGTCGGGAATTATTACACCGTACGGAATTTCAGAATTGGGCGATGCAAATCAACCGTTGCTCAAGCGTTTGCAGTTTGAAGCCCCTGGAACATTTTCTCACTCGATGATGTTGTCGACTTTGGCTGAGGCTGCGGCTGAGGCTATTGGTGCTAATGCTCCGTTAGTTCGTGTTGGCGCACTTTATCACGATGTTGGCAAGTTGAAACGTCCGTTATTCTTTATTGAAAACCAAAATTATTTCGGAATTGAAAACCCTCACTGCAAACTCAATCCGAGACTTAGCAAAATGGTTATTGTTTCGCACGTCAAAGACGGTCTTGAACTCGCTGAAGAGTACAATTTGCCTGATGTTTTGAAAGATTTTATTTCACAACACCACGGTACGACTTTGGCATCTTATTTTTACACTCAAGCAATTAAGCAAGAAGGTTTGGATAACGTTGCTCAAGAACAGTTCCGCTATCCTGGGCCTAAACCGAAAACGAGAGAAACCGCTATCGTGATGATTGCGGATACGGTTGAATCTGCTTCGAGAACTTTGAAAGAATATTCGCAAGAAGAACTTGAAAAATTCATTAACAGATTGATTGTTGAAAAACTCAATGACGGTCAACTTTCTGATTGTGCTTTGACTTTGAAGGATTTGAAGGTTATCGCAGAAACTTTAAGTAAAACGTTAAGAGCCGCTCATCACCAAAGAATTAAGTATCATGACAATATTTTGGAAGAGTTGGAAAATCGTTCGAAGCAACAAAAAATCATTCCCGACGACAAAATTTTGCCCGAAAATTTGAGTTCAGACGATGAAAAATCCGACAATTAACATTTTTGTAGAAAATATTTATGAGGAATTTGGCTTTGATGAGGTCGAATTTCATAATGACGTTCAAAAAATGTTAAAATTTGCGATTGAATTGCCCGAAGTTAAAGAAAATTGTTGTTTGACGGGAAAAGATTTTTCGACCTTGGTGTTTGATATCGTGCTTTGCAATAACGAGGAAATCCACCGTATTAACCGTGAATACAGGAATATCGACCGACCGACTGATGTTATTTCGTTTGCGATGTTTGCCGATTCTGACCCTGACGATGTTTTTATTTTGGACGGGGAGATAAATTTGGGCGAGATAATTATTTCGCTTGACAAAACGGCTGAGCAGGCGAAAGAGAATGGGGTTTCAACCGATGATGAGGCGAGACTTTTGGCGGCTCATGGAATTTTGCACTTGCTCGGATTTGACCATCAAACCGACGATGATTATAATTTTGTTGTTAAGACACAAAATAAAATTAAGGCTTCGTTGAATGTCTAAATATTCTCAAAAATATTTTCTTAAAAGTTTCGGTTGTGCAATTCACGGAATAAGATTGGCACTAAAGTCCGAGAGAAATCTATCAAGGCAAATCGTGGTAGGTGTTTTGGCAATAATATTTGCTTTTTTGCTCAAGTTTAACGGTGTGGAATTTTGCATCGTCGTGATGTGCATTGCGGGTGTTTTGAGTGCTGAATTGTTTAATTCGGCGATTGAGTATACGGTTGATTCTGTTTTTAAAAACAATTTCACAAAACTTGGCGGAATGGCGAAAGACATTGCGGCTGGTGCGGTTTGCTTGACATCAATTACGGCAGGAATCGTTGGGACAATATTATATTTGCCGAAAATTTTATCGCTTGTGAAAGAGGTCGTAAGATGAATTTTGAGGACATTTCAATCGGTACGGACATTGAGAAAATCGAACGTTTTGAAAAATATGCTTCGGATAAAAATGCTCCTTTGGTTAGGCGAATTTTCACCGAAGGTGAGATTGAATATTGTTATTCTTTCAAAAATCCTGCTCAACATTTGACGGTTAGATTTTGTGCAAAAGAGGCGGTCTATAAGGCTCTCAGTGTGTTAGGCATTGATGGGGTTGATTATAGCGATATTGAAGTTGTGAGAAATTCTGACGGAGTGCCATCGATAAAATTGTTGAAAGAAAAAAATGTTGATTTTCGTCTGAGCCTTTCTCACGGGAGCGGTTCGGCGGTTGCGAGCGTAATTGCGATAAAAAAATAAAAATCCGATTTTTGTGCTAAAATCATCTCAAAAGGAATATGAAAATGCACATTTTATTAACAATTTCGGTTATTTTGGTATTATTATCGTCGGCGTTTTTGACATTACGATTTGAGAACAAAAAGTTTTATAATGCACTTTGTTATTATTTTTCGCTTGTTTTTGCACAAGTCGTTGTAACTTTTGAATTTTTGTCGATTTTTTCGGCGATAAAGCCTCTTAATGTTGTTATTATTAACTTTTTGATTTTTGTAATTGCTGCGATAATTTGGTGCAAAAAGAAGAATTTGCCTGATTTTAGGAAAGATTTTTCTGCTGAATTGGAGAAAATGAAATTTGTGCTAAACCATGATAAGTGGTTAAATCTTGTGTCACTTGTATTTGTGGCATTTTTTGTTGTGAATGTTTTTTATGCATTTTTGATACCTGCTTTTGACGGTGATGCGGTGACATATCATACGGCAAGGCTTCCTTATTGGTATCAGATGTGCAATTTGAACCATTTTGAGATTGCTGATGCACGGGCGTTGATTATGCCGATTAACTCCGAAATTTTTTACATGTGGGCATATTCTTTTATAAAAAGTGATATTTTTGTAAGATTTTTATCAATTTTTTCGTTTGTGCTGTTTCTTGGGGCGGCACGGGCGTTTTTACGAGAATTGAATGTTTCGATGAAGGTTTCTTTGTGGACGATTTTTGCGGTTACTTCGATGTATAACGTAATGTTTACGGTATCTTCGACCGAAACTAATCTCACAATCGTTGCGTTTATTGTTTCGAGTTTGTATTTGTTTTTGTATGGCGTGAAGAATGACAAAAAAATCCCGTTGTATTTTGCGACATTGGCTTATGGACTTGCAATCGGTACGAAAACGCCGTCGTTGCAGATGTTGCCGGCATTTTTTGTGACTTGCTGCGTGATTTCATATTGTTATAAAAAGAAGGATTTTTATAAGCCGTTGTTGTTTTGCTGCGGATTTTTAGTTTTGAATTTTTTGATTTTTGGTTCGTATAATTATGTTTTGAATATTTTGGAATTCGGAAACCCGTTTTCTTCTCAGGCGTTAATTGAGCATCACCGCTTTATTGGCGGATTTAAAGGCTTTGTGTCAAATATTATCAGATACGCTGCGATGTTTGTGAATTTTTCTGGAATTTATGTTCCTTACGGCTCGGGCGTGCAATTCAGTGAGGCTTCTTGGCGAATAGTTACGGCACTTTCAGACCTTGTTATAGCACTTTTTGGCATTGACCCTGATCTTGGGGTTGTGCTTTCGGAAAAAACTTGGTTTTCTTCTGGAAACAGTTTCGAAAATATGCTTGGGCTTGGCGTTTTGGGCTTTTTGGTGTTTTTGCCGGCGGTCGTGATTGCATTTAAGAAGATTAAAACTTCGAAGAGAAACTTGATTATTGGCTCGATTGGTGTGGGTTTTGTCATCAGTATGCTCATTTTGTCTTGCTCATTGGGATATATGCTTTTTAGCATAAGATTTATTATGTGCTATGTGATGTGTGCATTTGCGGTTATGATTTATATGTTTATGCGTAAGAAAAACGACGGCTTCAAGAAAGTCGTTGCTGTTATTATGATTTATTCGATGACGATTGGATTTTATTGTTTTGATAGAAAATTCACCCCATTTTTGTTGGTGAAACTTTATAAGGCTGGGTCAATTAATAAGTTTAAAACTGAACTTATGTGCGAAAACGAAACATTCATCGTCGATTCGCAGTGTTGCACGCTTGTTAAAATGACAAAATCTGACAAAAAACCAATCAAAGTCTTGTATTTCCCTTCTGACGGAATGGATACATATACAATTGGGCATGCTCAGGACAAAAATTTCTCTGTCGATATAAAATTGCTCGAAAAGGTTGAAGAGAGTGATATCGACTGGGATAGTTACGATTATATTGCCGTTCCGAATATAGAGGAAAGCACATACATTTCTGATAAATCAATAGACAAATTCAGAAAGGCTGTAACGGCGTATAATGACGGCTCTGACGGTAGAACACCATTTTATGATTTTAACGATAATATGTTTGCAAATTGTATTTACGACTCGTCAAGACAACCAAAAATAAAATGGATGACCATTGACAAAAAAAGAATTACAAGGTCTCATTGCTATTTTAAACATAGCCTTTTCGAAAAACATGGCTTCAAATTTATCTTCAGAATACCAAATTCGGAAGGCACTCGTGCAAAAGATTTGAATATTTACGTCAATTCAAAAAAATAGGTTTGCACAAATCACTTTTGTTGATATAATTCGGATATGAGCAAAACTGTAACCGTAAATAAAAAAGCCTTTCACGACTTTAATATAATCGAAAAATATACGGCGGGAATCGTTCTTTTCGGTACGGAGATTAAATCTGTCCGCAAAGGTGCGGTCAACCTCAAAGATAGTTTTGCGAAAATTGAAGATGGCGAAGTTTGGCTCTATTCTTGTCATATCAGCCCTTACGAACAGGGTAATCGCTATAATAAAGAACCCGAACGCAAAAGAAAATTGCTTTTGAACAAGAAAGAAATTCTAAAAATGTCGGGCAAAATTAAAAAAGAAGGTTATACGATTATTCCGCTCAGTATGTTTATTGGGGACGGCGGTTTTGCGAAACTTGAAATCGCCCTTGCAAAAGGCAAAAAACTCTTCGACAAGAGGGACGATATAGCCAAAAAGTCACAAACACGAGATATGCAGCGTGCAATGAAACGTTAATTTTTTGTCACAATTTTCGATTTTTGACGTTTTTTTGTGGCAATTTTTGCTCTTTGCATGCGAAAAATTTTCACGAAAAATTTGTCGTTTGTTTTAACGAGAAATTCTTTGGTAAAATTAATTTACGACTTTGCCTCTAGTTTACAACTTTTCCGCTGAAAAGTTCTGCGATTGTTCTTGCTGTGTCTGAGGCTTCCTCAAGATTGACAGATGGAGTCAAATCGCTAACGTCAGTAGGCATTTGCGACATTTGAGAACAATCTTCGTCCTCTTCGACGTAATTTGTTTGAGGCTCTGCATTTAATTCTGTTTCAACGATTTCTTCAGGCTCATTTGCGTCAATGTCAGTATTTGCAACTGCTTTTGGCGGTTGAGGTGCTGGCTTGTCGATAACTTTTTCATCTCCGTAAAAATCTTCGTTTTTCGGGCAATCGTCGTAATTTACGGGCGACAAGTCAATCGGCTCTTCTTTAACTGCTTTTGGGATTGCAAATTTTGGCTTTGCGTGTGGGACTGAAGGTGTGGTTGTCGATGAATGAGGCGTTAATGTTGGCGTTGAAGCATTTTTTGCTTCAGTATGTTTTTCTACTGATTCTGCGAAAGATTCAGTTTTTTTTTCAGTCGAATGGGTTGAAAGAGCAGATGCCGTGCCGACTTTGCACTCAATTTTGATTGATGAAACGTCAAAATATTTGCAAGCCGCTTCTTGGAGTTTGCCTTTTTTCATCGGCTCGTTTGCAGTTTTTACTCCGCCTTCTTGAGCAAAACCAAGAACGATTTTGTAACGAGTAACTTCAATCGGTTTTGCAAATGTTTGGTAGAAGAAACTTGCCGGCGGTTTGATTTCGGCACAAATTTGTTGCCAATCTGCAAGCATATCGCCAGTTTCTTTGCTCATCGGTTGTTCTTTTTGAGTTAAATTGTTTTGCTCTTCTTTTGAAACTTCTTTTTGAACTTCAATGGGCTTTTGTTCAATCGGTTCGGGCTTTTGAACCTGTTCAACAGGTTTTGCAAAAGACGGTTTAGCGTGTTCTTGAACTTTCGCCTCTTCAAATTGCGACGGTTTTGTCGGTTGTGCTGGGACAACAGGTTTTGTAACGGGTGTTGCTTGTGGTGAGAACTCTTTTCTTTGTTGAATTTGCGAGGTTGCTTTTTGAACGGGGATTTGACCAGTCGAGAACATCGCCTCAAGGCGAGCGACTTTTTCGGTCAATTCCGCTATTGTCGGCACTTTTTCAAGACTTGTGATGTCTATTATGCAAAGTTCCGCCCACATATATTTGTTAGTATTTTCTTTTAATTTCGCAAAGTGGTAAGAAAGCCTTTCCGCAAGGAAAATCAGAGTTTGTTTGTCAAATTTTTCACTTTGTTCTTTGATTTTGTCATAGATTGCTTCGTTAATTTTTGTCATTGAAAAAACGAGAGATTTGTCTGTGCAAGATTTTAAAATCAGCATATCTCTAAAATACTGTATTAATGCGGTTAAAACCCTGCTTGGCTCATTTCCTCGGTCGTTAATTTCGCTCAAAATTTTCAAAGCATTTTCTGTGTCGGAATTGTATATGCACTCTGCGATTTCGTACACTTTATCGTATGAAATTTGACCCAAAATTTCGTTAACATCGTCAACGGTGATAGTTCCATTTTGACCTAAAACACTTAATTGGTCTAAAAGTGCTACAGCATCTCTCATTCCTCCTGCTGCATTTTTTGCAATGGCAAGAAGAGCTTCGTCCGTAATTTGAATGTTTTCGGATTTTGCAATAAAATCAAGCCTTTTGACGATATCTGCGGTTGTAATTCTTCTGAAATCGTATCTTTGACATCTTGAAACGATTGTTTCCAAAACCTTGTGAGATTCGGTCGTAGCAAGGATAAATATTACGTTTTCGGGCGGTTCTTCAAGTGTTTTCAAAAGGGCATTCGAGGCTTCATTTGTGAGCATGTGAACTTCGTCGATGATATAAATTTTGTATTTTCCATGAAGCGGTGCGTATTGCACTTTTTCTAAAATGTTTCTTGCATCATCGACAGAGCGATTGCTCGCAGCATCGATTTCGATAACATCGACAGGGGTTGAATTTATGACATCAAGACAACCTGCACATTTTCCGCAAGGTGTTACGGTTGGGCCGTTTACGCAGTTTAAAGATTTTGCAAAAATACGTGCGGAGGAAGTTTTTCCTGTACCTCTTGGACCGCAAAACAAGTAAGCGTGCATAATTCTGCCTGATTGTACGGCGTTAGAAAGTGCTTTGACCGTACTTTCTTGTCCCGTAATGTCTGCAAAGACCATCGGACGATATTTTGTGTAAAGCGGAATGTATTTTTTGCTCAATGATTTGCTCCGAACGAATTAAAATGCTACTATCGGTATTATAATCGAAAAGGGAGATTTTGTCCGTTTTATGAATTTAATTAAACCAAAAAAGTTACAAAAGGGTGATACGATAGGTCTATTGTCGGTTTCAGGCGATATCAGAAATGTGAAAAATATCGAAAATGCAGCGAAATATTTTCAATCTTTGGGGTATAAAACTGTTATTTCGGATACAACTTACCGAAAATTTAGATACCATGCAGGTTCTGACGAGGAACGTGTTAAAAATTTGGAAGAGTTTTTTCAAGATGATAAAATTGATGCAATCGTTTGCACCCGTGGCGGTTACGGTGTTATAAGGATTTTAGAAAAAATTAATTACGATATCATAAAAAATCACCCGAAAATTTTGTGCGGATATTCAGATATAACGGCACTTTTGCTCTATATTTACAAAAAAACGGGCATGGTTTGTTTTCACGGTGCTATGGCAAATGGAGATTTTGGGGGTGAAAAAATTTCAAAATTTACTGAAAAATCTTTCTTTGAAACCTTGAGTTACTCGAAAACATTGAGTTTTAAGGCTAACGGAAAAGTTTTTAATAAGGGAAATGCAAGCGGTGTATTGTGGGGAGGAAACCTTGCAACGATTGCATCTATGGTCGGTTTGGATTTTATTCCGGATGAAAAATTTATTTTGTTTCTTGAGGACGTGAACGAGCCTGCTTACAAAATAGACAGAATGTTTACGCAGTTATTTAATGTTGAAAAAATTCGGAAAAACCTTGCGGGACTTGCTCTTGGAGTGTTTTCTGATTTGGAAAAGAAAAATTTTGTCGATGATATGTTTAAAGAGTATGCTAAAACATTGCAAATTCCTTGCTGTGAAGGCTTTTTGATATCCCATGAAGAGGACAAATTCACTTTGCCGATTGGGGTAAATTGTGAATTTTCTGCGGATAAGAAAATTATCGAAACGACTGAAAGAGCCTTTGAAAATTAATTGTTACAACGGCTATATCCTTTTTTTAAAAATAATTGTATAATTTAAGAATGAAAAATCTTGTCGAAATAAAAAATTTGAAGATGAAATATGCTGTAAAATCGGGTTTTTCGGAAGAAAAAAACGAGTTTATCAATGCGGTTAATGATGTGGATTTGAAAATTCAAGAGGGCGAGATTTTGGGTATTGTCGGCGAATCAGGCTGTGGCAAGTCAACATTGGGCAAGTGCATTTTGCGTCTTGAAAGTGGCTATTCTGGGCAAATTTTGTTTGACGGAGTGGATATTTCAGAGAAAAAAAATCTGAAAAATTTCAGAAAATCAGCCCAAATGATTTTCCAAAACCCTTATGCCAGTTTGAATCCAAGAATGAAGATTTATGATATTTTGAAAGAACCGCTTGTCATTCACGGCGAAAAAAATTCAAAAATTATTCGCCAAAAAATCGAAGAGGTTTGTGAACTTACAGGAATTGATAAAAGTGCCTTAAACTATTATCCTCACGAATTTTCAGGTGGTCAAAGACAAAGAATTTCGATTGCATCGGCAATTATTTTGAAACCGAAATTCATCGTTGCTGATGAGCCTGTAAGTGCCTTGGATGTTAGTATTCGGGCACAAATTATAAATCTTTTGAAGGATTTGAAAGAAAAATTAAACCTTACAATTTTGTTTATATCGCACGATTTGAGCGTGGTTCGACACATTTGTGATAGAACTGCCGTGATGTATTTGGGCGAAATTGTTGAAATTGCGAATAACGAGGACTTGTTCAACGAGCCGAAACACCCTTATACTAAGGCTCTTTTGAGTTCTGTTCCTATGATTTCGAGGGAGAAAAAAGACAATCGAATAATTTTGTCGGGCGATGTTCCGTCCCCGAAAAATCTTCCTTCAGGGTGCAAATTCCACACGAGATGTCCCGAGGTAATGCCGATTTGTGCCGAAAGTTGCCCTTCGCTTGATTGTGTTGGCAAAAATCATCTCGTAAAATGTCATTTGTATATTGGTTGCGAAAATTCGCAAAAATAGTTAAAATTGTAGCATGAAAAGAATAGAGTATTTTGTAACACAAACAGTCACGTTTCAATTTCTCAAACTCCTTAGAAAGCAGGCGTTCGAGTTCTTCGAAACCTTTGGCAAAATGGCGATTCGCCTTTTTGAAGTTATGAAATTTATTCTGACAGGGCAATTTACTTATCGGCATGTAATCGAGCAGTGTAGCAGGTTTGCGATTGATTCTCTGCCTATAACCCTGACCATTGTTTCGATGACGTCGATTATTTTGGCTGTGCAAATTGCACCTGAAATGGTCAAACAAGGCGGTGCTAACTTTATTGGTGGTCTTTTGGCAATTGTTACCGTTCGGGAGATGGGGACGATTATGACGGGGTTTGCGATAATTTCGATGATTGGCTCGTCAATGGCATCAGAAATTGCTACAATGAAGGTCACAGACCAAGTTTCGGCGATGAAAGTTTTGCACGTTTCTCCTGTAAAATATCTTTTTGTCCCAAGAGTTATCGCAGGTGCATTGATGATGCCGCTAATCACTACTGTCGCTTCGACTGTCGGTGTTTTTTGCGGTGGATTTGTATCCTCATTGACAAGTCCGGAAGTTACAGGGTTATGCTTCATAAATTCAGTTAAACTGGGGCTTTTTAACCGTGACATCGGAATTATGCTCTTGAAAGCATCGTGCTTTGGGGCTGCAATTGCCCATATTAGTTCGAGTTGCGGCTACGATGCAGAAGGTGGTGCAAAAAGTGTCGGCATTGCAACAACGAAAGCGGTCGTTTGGTCATTCATCGGAATTGTAATCATAGACTACATTTTCGCTTTATGGTTCTATTTCTAAAAAGGTAAAATATGACATTAAAAGTTGAACATTTAACAAAAAAATTTGATGATAAAGTTATTTTAGATGATATTTCGTTTGAGGTAAAAACAGGCGAAATTCTTGCTATTGTCGGCTTTAGCGGTTCTGGCAAAAGTACGGTTTTGAAATTGATAACAGGATTGCTCGATAAAGATGGAGGAACAATTACCTCGGACGATAAGGGCGAAGTCGCAATGGTTTTCCAATATTCGGCACTTTTTGATTCTCTGAATGTTTTTGACAATATTACCTTCGCATTGCAAGAAAGAAAAGAGTTTCGGGGAAAATATAGCGAAAAAGAACTTCGAGAAATGGTTGCGAAAAAACTCAAAACGGTTGGTTTGAGTAACATTGAGAACAAATTTCCGTACGAACTTTCAGGCGGTATGCAAAAACGTGTAAGTTTTGCACGGGCGATTATGACTGAGCCAAGTTTAATTTTGTATGACGAACCGACAGCAGGCTTAGACCCAGTCGCATCAACGATTATCGAGGATTACATTGTTCGTTTGCGAAACGAAACAAACACTACCGCAATCGTTGTTACGCACCAACTTTCGACTATTAAACGTTGTGCGGACAGAGTTATTATGCTTTATCACGGAAAAATTGTTTTCGAAGGTACTCCAAGCGAACTCGAAGCAGGCGAAACTCCTTACACAAAGCAGTTTATGGAAGCATCACCTGAAGGACCGATGAAAATTAATGTTTCGGATTTTTAGGATTTTATGGTAAATTAAGAACAGGCAAAGGATAAAAAATGAAATTATCATCAGGATTTAAAGTAGGAGTCTTAACTTTAGCGGCTATCTTAATTTTAGTCTTTACGGTACTTTGGGTTAAAGGTCGTTCAATTTCCGCTGGAGAAAGAATCACCGTCGCTTTCAAGGATGTAAACGGCTTGAGAGCAGGTTCTGGCGTACAAATGATGGGCGTTAGAATTGGTCAGGTCGAAAGTTTAGAGCCGAAAATTAATTCTGAAAATAGTTATATTGAACTCAAATTCGTTATCACTGAGCCGGGTGTCAAAATTCCTAAGGCATCAACGATTTCAATTCAACAAACAGGTATTATCGGTGAACAATTCCTCGAGGTTACTCCCCCACAAATGCAAACGATTTACGTTCCTTTGACGGGCAAGAGTATTCTTCACGTTGGAGATAAAGTGCAAACCGTTCTCTCAAAAGAACTTCACGACATTGGTGTGATTAAGTCGGCAGAACTTGTCGAAACAAAAGATTTGCCTAAAATTATCTCAAAAGATATTCCGACAAGAATGGCTATAAAAGTAGGCTATATCGTGGATTTGCCCGGGTTAGAACTTCCAGAGTTGCTTCGTGGCGAAATTAAAAGCAAAAATAACGTTGAAACTTTGAGAATTAAGCCCGTTAAGGACATTGCTCTCAAGTTACCCCAAACGGATTCGCCTTACACAATCATAGAACCTATGCGTGTTTCGGACTTTTTGAAACTCCAATATCGTTCGGCTAATGCCCTTGCAGAAACGAACGAAAAATTGTCCGCAATCCTTTCAGACGACGTCATGAAGGACATTCAACAAGTCATCAAAAATGCTGATGAACTTACTGCAAACGCTACTATCGCAGTCGATAAGGCTTCTGCCTTGATTGATGTTTCAAAAGATGAAATTTCATCTTTGTCCGTTCAAGTCAACGATTTGACCGTGAAACTCAACAAGATTGCCGACAGCGTAATCGACGTAACTTCGGACAAGGATTTTGCGAAAAATGTTAACGAAACAGTTGACAACATCAACAAATTGTCTGGCAATGTCAACAAAATTATTGAAGATCCCGAAACGGAAAAATTGCTTGCCGACTTGAAAATCACGATGAAAAATGTTTCAGAATTGTCAGATTGTTTGAACAAAATGTCTAAAGATCCAAAAGTTAAAGAGGAAGTTTCAAGAACATTTAAAAACTTGAATGAAGCCCTCTGTAAACTTACTGTCACGCTCGATACAGTGAATTATGCAACTGAAGATCAACGTGACGAACTCAAACAATCAATCAAAGACGTTGAGGCTACAACCGCTAACGTTAAGAAGTTTTCTGATAAATTGAACAAGCGGTTCTTGCTTTTTAGATTAATGTTTTAGGACAGAACGATGAAACTCTTTTTGGCAAAATTGCATTATGAAAAAAATCCAAACTTTTTCAAGCGATTGCTGAGAGGAGTTCTCTCGTTGTGTGCATTTCCATACGGAGTGGTCACTTCTGTTCGAAATTTTCTTTATGATAAAAATATCATAAAATCATATGATGCAGGCGTTTTGACGATTTCTGTTGGGAATCTTACAACTGGCGGAGTGGGCAAAACACCATTTACGGCTGAACTTGCGGACATGTTCATTCGACAAGGCAAGCGTGTCGCAATCCTTTCAAGGGGGTACGGCGGAAGAATTCCAAACAAAGAAGTTAACGTGATTTCTGACGGTGAAAAAATTTTCTATACTGCCCAAGAAGCAGGCGATGAGCCATTTTGGCTTGCTACAAATTGCAAATCTGTCATAGTTTTGACATGCTCATCTCGTTCAAAAGCAGCCGAAAAAGCAGTCAAGGACTTTAATTGCGATGTTTTAATAGCTGATGATGCTTTTCAGCACAGGAAATTGGCTCGAAATGTTAATTTGCTTTTAGTTGACCAAGCAAACCGATTTGGGAATGAAAGACTTTTGCCTGCAGGTCCTCTGAGAGAAGGCTTTGACGGGGTGAAACGGGCAACTGCGATTGTCGTTACAAACAAAACTTGTAACGTCGAAAATGCCCTCAAATACTGCGATGAGGTTAAAGAACGCTTTAACAAACCTGTTTTTTTATGCAAAATGCAACCTGATATTTCTTATAATATTAAAAATAACGAAATTCTCTATAAAGGTGCGTCGGTATTGGCTTTTTGTGCTATTGGTCAGCCGAATGAATTTTTTGATTTTGTAAAAGAAAAATTCTATTTGACGGCGACGATGACTTTTCCTGATCATCATGCTTACGATTTGAAAGATGTTGAAATGATACTGAAAACAGCCGAGGAGAGTGGAATTAGGTCTGTTATAACAACAGAGAAAGATGCAGTTAAAATAAAACAATTTGTTGAAAGTTATAAAACTTTTGTAAATGTTTATGCATTGAAACTCTCTGCTTGTGCGGATTTTGAAGATATTGTGAATTGCCGCTGAAAATTTGAATATTTTCTATTAAATTCGTGATAAAAATACTGATTAAATCTTTAAAAATGGCTAAAATGGTGTGACTAAGGACTTTGTTATGCGTTGACATTGTGGTTTTTTTCGGTTAATCTAAAGTCTAATATGGGACATTTGCTACAATTGGAGAAAATTATGCCTAAGAAAAAAAACGACACGACTACTTCGCTTGTTGACACTCCCGAAAAGTTAGAAGAACTTATTCAAAGGGTTAAAGAGGCGCAAAGAACATTTGCGACATTTACACAGGAACAAGTAGACAAAATTTTCAAATCGGCGGCAATCGCTGCTAACAAAGCAAGAATTCCTCTTGCTAAAATGGCTGTTGAAGAAACAGGAATGGGTGTTGTTGAGGATAAAATCATCAAGAACCACTTCGCTTCTGAGTATATTTTCAACAAGCATAAAAACGCAAAAACTTGCGAAATCGTAAAAGAGGACAAGGTTAACGGTATTAAAATCGTCGCAGAACCTTTGGGTTTGATTGCTGGAATCATTCCTACAACAAACCCCACGTCAACTGCGATTTTCAAGTCATTAATTTCTTTGAAAACAAGAAACGCAATCATTTTTTCACCTCACCCGAGAGCGAAAAAATCAACGATTGAGGCTGCAAGAATTGTCTTGAATGCAGCAATCGAAGCAGGTGCACCGAAAGATATCATTGGCTGGATTGATGTTCCGTCAATGGATTTGACTAATATGTTGTTGCACCACCCTGACATCAACTGCATTTTGGCAACAGGTGGTCCTGGAATGGTCAAATCAGCGTATTCATCAGGAAAACCGGCATTAGGTGTAGGTCCCGGAAACGTTCCTGCAATCATTGATGAAACGGCTGATATCAAAATGGCAGTATCCTCAATTTTGATGTCAAAAACGTTTGATAACGGCATGATTTGTGCTTCGGAACAATCTGTTACGATTATCGAAAGCATTTACGAAGATGTTAAAAAGGAATTTGTATACCGTGGAGCATATTTGTTAAACTCAAAAGAGGCTGAAAAGGTTGCAAAGATTATCTTGACGCCTGCTGGTACGGTAAATCCCGCAATCGTAGGTCAACCTGCACACAAAATTGCGGAACTTGCTGGAATTAAAGTTCCTGAAAAGGCTAAAGTCCTTGTTGCAGAACGTAAATCAGTAGATATCAAAGACCCGTTTGCTCACGAAAAATTGTCACCGGTTTTGGCAATGTATAAAGCAAAAGACTTTGAAGATGCTGTTGAAAACGCTCACGAATTGATAATGATAGGCGGTGCAGGTCACTCGGCTGCATTATACACTGACACGAGAACTCAAGAACGTGTTGATTATTTTGCGAAGAAAATCCCGACATGCCGTTTATTGATAAACTCTCCGTCATCACAAGGCGGTATCGGTGACTTGTATAACTTCAAATTAGAACCTTCATTAACGTTAGGTTGCGGTTCATGGGGCGGAAACGCTGTCAGCGGAAACGTTGGCGTTGAACATTTGTTGAACTTGAAAACAGTCGCTGAAAGGAGAGAAAATATGTTATGGTTCAAAGTACCGCCGAAAATTTACTTTAAACGTGGTGCAACCGATTTGGCTCTTCGTGTTTTGAAAGATAAAAAACGTGCGTTCATTGTAACGGACAGATTTTTGTTCAACTCGGGTGCAGTATACAACATCACAAACGTTTTGGACGAATTGGATATTGATTACCAAATCTTCTTTGACGTTAAGCCAGACCCGACATTATCGACGATTAACGATGCAATGGCTATTTTGAGACCTTACGAACCTGATTTGATTATTGCACTCGGCGGTGGTTCTCCTATGGACGCTGCAAAGATTATGTGGTTGATGTACGAACAACCAGATACAAACTTCTCAGACATTTCAATGAGATTTATGGATATCAGAAAAAGAATTTGCCAAATCCCTGATTTGGGCAAAAAGGCAACAATGGTTTGTATTCCGACAACATCAGGTACAGGTTCAGAAGTTACACCGTTCGCAATCATTACGGACGATAAAGAACACGTTAAGTATGCAATCGCAGATTACGCTTTAACTCCAAACATTGCAATCATTGACCCGAACTTTGTTGACGGTATGCCGAAGGGCTTAACGGCTGCATCAGGTATTGACGCACTCGTTCACGCACTTGAAGCGTATGTTTCTTGTATGGCAACGAATTTCACAAACGCACATGCTTTGGAAGCCACAAAACAAGTATTCAGATACTTGGAACGTTCGTACAAAAACGGTGCAAACGATCCGCTCGCAAGAGAAAAAATGCATTATGCTGCAACAATCGCAGGAATGGCATTTGCAAACTCATTCTTAGGTTTGTGCCATTCAATGGCTCACAAATTGGGTGCAATGTTCAATGTACCTCACGGGGTCGCAAACGCATTGTTAATTCGTCAAATCATTAAATACAACTCAAATGATTGCCCGACAAAACAAGCAACCTTCCCACAATACAAATTCCCTTGTGCGAAGATGAAATACGGTCAAGTTGCAGACGAATTGGGATTAGGCGGTAAGAATGACGACGAAAAAGTTCAACTTCTTATTCAAGAAGTCGATAGATTGATGAAAGCGGTTGATTTGCCTAATTCAATCAAAGATTTCGGTGTATCGAAGAAAGAATTTGACGAAAAGTTGGACGAATTGGTCGAACTCGCTTACGACGACCAATGCACGGGTGCAAATCCTGCATATCCGTTGATGAGCGAAATCAAACAAATTTACATTGACGCATTTAACGGCGTTGTGTAGCACAATAACTACGGGGTTTTATTTTCAAATAAGCCCCGTTTTTTAAGGGTGGAATTATGGTTTTAACAGCAAAATTAATCAGCAGGTTAACACTCTATCATAGCATTTTGACAGGGCTTGAAGAAGATGGCATTGACACTGTTTCGAGTCCACAAATTGCTGAATTGCTCAAAATTGACGATTCTCAAGTCAGAAAAGACATAAAATTTTTGGGCAAATCGGGTAAAACGAAGGTCGGATATAGAGTTATAGAGGTCAGAAAGTTGATTGAAAAAACTTTGGGCTTTGAAAAAACGAAGGATGCTTTCGTGGTTGGTGCGGGCAACTTGGGGCTTGCACTTGCAAAATACGACGACTTTAAATATTACGGTTTCAATATTTTAGCACTTTTTGACAATGATCCTATTAAAATCGATATTACGGTCAATAACAAACAGGTTTTTCATATTTCGAAACTGCCTGATTTGACGAGAAGATTGAACGTTGAGATTGCAATTTTGACTGTTCCGAAAAATTTTGCCCAAGATACGGCGGATTACCTTGTCGCATCTGGAATTAAGTATATTTGGAATTTTACTCCGACTGTTCTTAAATTGCCCGATAACGTTCAAGTTTGGAACGAAAATTTGATTGGCAACTTTTTACAATTTACAAAAGATATATAGAAAACAGAGGATGAAATGCTTAACACACAAAATTCAATGGTCTTGATGATAGACGTACAGGAAAAATTGGTAAAGGCCACAGGTGCGGGTGTTGAGGCACAAAATGCTGCCAAAATGATTGCGGCTGCTAATATTTTAGGCTTGCCGGTTTTGGTTAGTGAACAGTACCCCAAAGGGCTTGGCTCAACGGTTGCAAACGTTTCTGAATTTTTTTCAGAAAATACAAAAGTTATTGAAAAGTCGGCGTTTTCGATTTTGAAAGAAGAAAATGCACTCGAAACAATAAAATCTTACGGCAAAAAACAGGTGATTTTGTTCGGAATCGAAACTCATATTTGCGTTTTACAAACGGCACTTGAGTTGATAAAGAACGGTTTTGAAGTCTATTTGATTAAAAATGCTAGCAAAAGCCGTCAAGACTCTGAACACCTTTCCGGAATTGATGTTATGAAATCGGCAGGCGTAAATGTCGTTACGTTGGAGATTACACTTTTTGAACTTCTCGAAACCTCGAAAAACCCCTCATTTAAACAAGTTCAGGCATTGATAAAATAAAAACTGTAAAGATTACGTTAAATATTCACTTTAACAACAATTTGTGTTAAAATGAAGAAAATTTCACAGAATAGTCGTAGAGACAGAAGGAAAAAAGGTTATGAATGATAAAGTAGTAAAAAAAGTATGGATATTTTTCTTAATTTGCTTGATTGCATTTTTTGCAATATTTTTCAACGATTCGAAACCTTATTTGGAGCGTTATGCCAAAGAAATTACTGCTGCAAAGAGCCTCTTGACTGACGATTATTCTAAGGAAGTTTTCGACGAATTGACAGCGTTCAATGCGTCAAGAACTCCGATGAAGCAAGAAAACATGGATAAATTCCCCGAAAACTACTGCCCGAACGTTCCGATGAACAAAGGCGACGTTATGATTAACGGCGGTATTTCGAGCGATTTGTCTTTGACTTTCAAAATGGCTGAATCAGTTGGCGAAAACGGCTTGGTTATTGGCTTTGACCCGAACGTAAGAATTCTTGCAAATATCAATAAAGAAATTGAAAAGAGTGGTTTCAAAAACATCAAAACTTATTCATACGGCTTGTGGAATAAAAATTGCCACAAAGACTTGTTCTTCCAAGGCGATACCGATGCATCGTTGGTATTTAGAAAGAACGAAGGTTTGTATTTGCCTGCAACTTTGGTCAAACTTGATGACTTTGTTGTAAAAGAAGGTGTTAAAAAAGTTGACTTTATTACTTTGGACGTTGAAGGTGCTGAAATGGAAGCCTTGAAAGGTGCAGAAACAATTTTAGTATCACAAAAACCGAACTTGGCTATTTCAATCCACCACAAACCGACTGACATGTTCCAAATTATCAACTACTTGAACAGTTTGAATTGCGGATATAAATTCTGGTTAGGTTACCATAGCCCGTATTCTGTAAATTCGGTCAACGTGCTTCTTTACGCAACAGTAAAATAATTACGAATTAAATTTTTAAAATAACCCTCAGTTTGCTGGGGGTTATTTTTTTCGCAATGACTGTTACTTCTTGAAGTCATTCTGGGCGATGTGAAGAATCTATGATAAGTGATTGCCTAAAATCAGATTCTTCGGGAATCCCTCAGAAAGACATTGTTCGTTTCTGCTAAAGCCTCAGTATGATGATTATATTGTTGGTTAAAATCCTACCTACTATTTTTCCTTCGCAAAGACTGAATGCGTGTGGGGTTTAGCCAACAACATTACCAAAAAATAAAGGGGGCTTAACCCCCTCATACAAACTCCATTCTTAAAATTATAATCCGGCGGAGACTGCTCCGCTTGTACCCATCACGTCAAGTGATGTAATGATTTGATTTTTCAGGGTTGAACCTTTGTTCATATATTGTGCATAAATGTAATCATAACGGTTCGAATACTCGTCGACTACGCTTTTTGTGTTCTCGTTTCCTCCAAGTTGTGCTTGAAGTTCGTCAAGTCTATCCTTGATATTGTCCATAACAACAGTCAATTCATCATCTTGCGAAACGGAAAGACCCAAATCTTGTGCAAGTTGAATTGCATCAGCGATAATCTGTTTATCGTAATATGTTTGGGCATTTTGTTCTGAATCTGTTTTTTCTGCTTTAGTTTCTTCTGCTTCTTTTGCCTCAATTGCGGCAAGTGCATCTTCTTCGGAGGTAATTTCTTCAGTGTTTATATCAAGTTCATTCAATCGACGCCAAGTCATTGCCGAAAGTGAATTCATAATGCTTGTTGTTGTTGATATTGCAAGTTGATTTGCTGCAACTGAATTTATTTCGCTAATTTTATCAACCATGTTCTCTACCTCATAACTCACTCTGTATGTCGAAATTTTTGGGTAAAAACTTTAGTAAAAATTTGATAATGTAAATTTTTGTAAAAGCGAATTTTTCGTCGTCGTAGTTTGCTTTTAATGTATAAAAATTTTTAATTTTCGGGATATTTCGGGGGTAGTTGTTTTTTTAATCTTATATATATTTGTAAAAAAGATATTAAAAAAATCTCAAGATGCTTTCAAATACTGAATGTTTGAAGTATTATAGAAATAAGTAAATTTTTAATAATCAAATTAAGTGAAAGAATAGTACATGGGAAAATATTTAGCGACTTTATTGACGGTCTTAATGGTTGCAGGCAGGGCTGAAGCAGCATCGGCGGTGAACAATTTTGTAGAAACTTATGTTGCGAGCGTTACGGAATTGATTGCAAGCATAATTTTCACCCCGATAAAGATTTTCGGGGCGGAAGTTCCGATTATTATTTTGTGGATTTTGTTCGCTGGAATATTTTTCACTGTATACCTCAAAGGGCTTCCTATTTGGGGTTTTAAGCACTCTTTGAAGTTGATTGCAGATTCCAAAAAAGAAAGCGATGGCGATGGAGAAGTTTCGACTTTCCAAGCGTTGTCGACGGCACTTTCAGGCACAATCGGTATGGGAAGTATCGCAGGTGTTGCGATTGCTATTTCGATTGGTGGTCCTGGGGCAACTTTTTGGATTTTAGTTGGTGCAATTTTTGGAATGTCGTTGAAGTTTACCGAAGCGACGGCGGCGTTGATTTATAGAACATTCAACCTCGACGGTTCAGTTTCAGGCGGTCCTATGCACTATATGGCTCACGGATTGACGAGAAAAAAATTGCGTTGGCTTGGACAACCATTGTCTGTACTTTTTGCGATTTTGTTTATCGGTTCGTCATTCAGTGGCGGCAATCTTATTCAAATCAACCAAACTACTCAACTTGCGATTAAGATGACTGGTGGCGAAAGCAGTTGGTTGTTTACACACGCTTGGGTGATGGGTGTTGCGGTTGCGATTGTGGTCGGATTGATTACGATAGGCGGAATTAAGAGCATAGGTCGTGCAACGGAAAGAATCGTACCTTTTATGTGCGGTTTGTACGTTTTGGGTGCATTGATTGTTGTTGTAATGAATTTTCAATATATCCCACATGCTGTTGGGGTTATTTTGAAACAGGCATTTTTTCCTGAATCTGTTGTCGGTGGTATTTTTGGTACGATTATCATCGGGTTGAGACGTTCGGTTCAGACTAACGAAGCAGGTACTGGTTCTGCACCGATTGTTTATGCGGCAACAAAGACGAAAGACAATGTTGCTCCAGGGTTTGTTTCATTGATGGAGCCTTTGGTTTGTGCGATGATGTGCTGCTTGACGGCGTTTGTCGTTACCGTTACTAACGTTTACCATTGCGAACCCGGAAAAATTACTGGTATCGAAATGGTTTCAGATGCATTTGCAAAAGTTATGCCGTTCTTCCCGAAAATTTTGTTGGTAGTTGTGTTGTTGTTTGCATTGTCAACAATTATTTCTTGGGCATATTATGGCTTAAAATGCTGGAATTTCTTGTTTGGCGAGGACAGACGCTATGAGATTTTGTTCCACATTTTGTATTTGATTATTATCGTAATCGGCTCAGAATTAGATGTTAAGAGCGTTATAAACATTGTTGATGCGATGATGATATTTACTTCTGTTCCAAACATCATTGCGTTGTATATTTTAGCACCTGAAATCAAGTCTCAGTTGATAAAATATTGCGAAAAATATAATATTTCTTCCCCGCTAGTAAAAAAAACGGTAAAGGAAAATTCATAAAACTATGAAAAATGGAAATTTATTATAGAATTTTGTTTTTTTTAGTTTATAATTAGAGTGAAATTTGGTATGGAGCGAAAACAATAAATGTTAATAGAAGAATTGTTGGAATTAACTGTTAAAGAAAAGGCGAGTGACTTGCACGTTTCAGCGAATTTGCCGCCTGTAATCCGTGTTAGCGGTAATTTGGTTAGAACGGATTACCCGCCGTTGACCCCTGAAGAAGTTGAGGCTTTGTTGTTCCCGATGTTGAGCAACGAGCAAAGAAGAACCTTGGAACAAGTTTGGGAACTTGATATGTCTTATGGTATCCACGGTTTGGGCAGATTTCGGGTTAACATTTACAAAGATAAAGGTAATTATGCGGCTGCTTTCCGTACGATTAACAGTGTTGCTCCGAAGTTTGAAGACCTTGGACTTCCTCCGATTGTTAGAAAAATCACCGAACGTCCGAGAGGTTTGATTTTGGTAACAGGGCCTACTGGTTCTGGTAAATCAACGACGCTTGCATCGATGATTGATCACATTAACGAAACAAGAGCAGAACACATTCTTATTATCGAAGACCCGACAGAATTTGTTCACCAATCGAAAAAAAGTATTGTTCACCAAAGAGAATTGGGACAAGATACACGGTCGTTTTCAAACGCACTTCGTTCAGCACTTCGTGAAGACCCTGATATCATTCTGGTCGGCGAAATGCGTGACCTTGAAACTATACAGTTGGCAATGACTGCGGCAGAAACAGGTCACTTGGTTATGGGAACACTTCACACCTCATCAGCATCACAAACTGTTGACCGTATCATTGACGTTTTCCCTGAAGCACAACAACAACAAGTTAAAATTCAACTTTCAAGTTCGTTAATTGCAGTATTCTCACAAACTTTGTTGACTAAACTCAATCCTGACGGAACAAAGAGCGGTCGTGTTATGGCTCAGGAAATCATGGTCGTTAACTCCGCTATTTCTAACCTTATCCGTGAAGGTAAAACGGCACAAATCTATTCAGCAATCCAAACCGGTGCACAATTCGGTATGCAAACTCTTGAAATTGCTTTGAAGGATTTGTATAAAGCGGGCAAAGTCACAATGGAAGATGCTTTGCAAAAATCGCAAAGACCTGATGAATTCAAACGGCTTGCAAACATTACAAGATAATAAAATTTCAAAACACAAAAAACGACTGCATTTGCGGTCGTTTTTTTATGGAAAATTTTTCTTAGAAATAAAACAATAAAGCGACGATTAAATCGGCTGTAAGCAAGAATACAGTTGCGTTTATGGCTGCTTTTGTTGTTGAAATACCGACGTTTTTCGCACCACCTTCGGTGTTGTAACCTTGAGTTGCACAAACTGTTGTGATGATTATGCCGAATAAAAATCCTTTAAATACACTGACCATAAGGTCTTTGACTTGAATCCAAAGCCAGACCGAAGTCATGTATCTTGCGGGGTGAAGTCCGATTGTGAGGTAGGAAACGAGCATGCCGCCTAAGATTCCGCACAATTCCGCTAAAATAATTACGCAGGGAACGGTGATTGCAGCCCCTAAAATTCTCGGAGCAAAATAGTAACCGACAGGGTCAACCTTCATTGTTTTTATGGCATCAACCTGTGAGGTGACTTTCATGTTCGCAATTTCTGCACTGACGGCAGTACCTGCACGGGCTGAAATCGCAAGTGCCGCAAAGCCTGGGGCAAGTTCACGAATTAACGCAACTGCCATAAATCCTCCGACGTAACTGTCTCCACCCGATAACAAAAATTGTTTTGAAATTTGCAGAGAAATTACCGCAGAAGCAATGAATACAATGGCAAGTGCAATCGGGATTGAATCGTAACCGATAGAAGTTGCACTCGACAAAACCGCACCAAATCTGACTCGCCCATCAAGCATGTACTTGATTGCGATAATCAAATTTTGAACGCATTGACCTAAAAACTTAATCATAGATAGGCGTACACCATTTTTTGAATTTTTCGACTTTGCCTTTTACAACGTCGAAGTATAATTTTTGGATTTTCTTCGAAATTTCACCAACTTTTCCGTCTCCGACAGGGCGTTTGTCAATTTCGGTAATCGGGCTGATTTGAGCACCAGTTCCGCAATAGAAGGCTTCGTCTGAGATGTAAAGTTCAGTTCTGTCAACAGGGCGTTCGACTGTTTCGATGCCAAATTCTTTCGCAATTTCGATTACAGTGTTTCTCGTTACGCCGATTAAGATGTTGTCGGTGATGTTTGATGTAACAAGTTTATCGTTTTGCACGAGGAATAAGTTCATCGCAGAACCTTCCGTGACGTGACCGTCAGGGCCGAGAACGATTGCATCGTCGAATCCCATAGCCTTAGCATCAGAAACGATGAGGGCTGTGTTTGCATAACAGCCGCTAATTTTTGCACGAGGCGGAATAGCATTGTCATCAGAGCGTTTCCAAGATGATACGCAAACTTTTAAACCTTTTTCTAAATCACAATAATCGCCCAATTTTAATGTCAACATCATTAAGCCGTCGGGCATGCCGAGTACGCTTGGGCAAACGCTTTCAGCCTTTTTGTAAATTTGCGGACGCATATAGGCATCGCAGCGGTAATTACTTTTTTTGAAAGTTTCTTTTGCGATTTCGCAAAGTTCCTCAACACTTTTGCCTGAGGACATTCTCATAATTTTTCCGCTATTTTCAAGTCTTTCGAAATGTTCTTTCATTCTGAAAGCGTAAAGTTGATTTTCTTCTTTGTTGTAATATGCTCTAATGCCTTCAAATACTGATGTTCCGTACAAAAACGAATGGTTCATGACGGAAATTACGGCATCTTGTGCTTTAACAAATTCGCCGTCGATATAGTAATATTCTTGTTCAGTCATAATTTTCTCCGATTGCTAAATTATAGAACAATTTTAGCATATTTTTTGAAAAAAAGTTTACTATTTATTTTACTCTTTATATTGACGTTCGAAAAATTTTGCGACATCAGAGGTTGAGATGGAATGACAAATCGGTCTGCCGTGAGGGCAAACTTGAGGATTTTTTGTCGATTTCCAGCGTTTTATCAACTCTTCTGCCTGCCAAATCGAAAGTTTTTCGCCTGCTTTGACTGCCGCTTTGCAAGAGGTTGTCACGAGAATTTTTTCCTCAAGTCCGTCTAATGAGCCGTTAATGCTTGATAAAAGTTCTGCTGCAAGTTCCTTTTGGCTCACTCTTGAAAGGAGTTGCGGTACTCGTTTAAACTTGATTTGAGTAGATGAAATCGCTTCGATTTCGTACCCGAAATGGTTTAATTTTTCTTCAGCCTGTTGCAAAATTGCAACTTCTTCAGGCTCAAGGTCAACAATTTCGCTGACTAGGAGCATTTGTGAAGTGATTTCTTTTTGCGATTTTAATTTTTCAAAAAGATAACGTTCATCGGCAATGTGTTGGTCGACAATCTCAAGTCCTGATTGGGTTTCGATTAAAATATATGTGTCTTTGAATTGTCCGATAATTTTAAAATCATTTTCAGGTTGTTGTTGAATTTGAAACGTTGTTGGGGTTAAAAGTTGTTGCTGCTGGCTAATTGGGGTAATCGTTTTCGGATTGACCGTCGGGAAAGTCGGCATTTTTGACTCTGAAATATAGTAACTGTCATCATTTTCGACTATTTGCTCAGATTTTGCCGAGAAGGGCAAAACATTGCTTTGCGGTTCGGAAAATTGCTGATAAGTGTTTGACGACAAGGCTTTGTCGATTGCAGAGATGACAAAATTGAAAATTAAATTTGGTTCTCTCCAACGAATTTCACGCTTTGTCGGGTGGGCGTTAACATCGATGTCGTGTGGGTTTATTTCAATTTTTAAAATTACAAACGGATATTTTCCATTGGGCAAAAGATTTTTGTATGCCATATCGATTGCTTTTAAGGCTATAGGGCATTTTACGGGGCGGCCGTTGACGTAAATCCTGATGGATTTTTTGCTCGAACGAGTGTATGAAGGGTCAGAGACATAGCCTGAAATCCTTACATTTGCTTTGTTGTCGACTTTGTCGAGTTCGTGGAGTTCTTTTGACAAATCGATTGAATAAATATCTTCAATTCTGTCTAAAAGTGTTGAATTTCCTCGAGTTTGAAGAACTTTTGAACCGTTATGAAAAAGGGTAAAGGCGATATTTGGATTTGCAAGTGCTGCCGATGTAATGACTTCTTGAATGTAGGAAAATTCGGTCTTGTCAGATTTTAAAAATTTTAATCTCGCAGGCTGGGTCGAAAAGATATTTTCGATTTCCATAATTGTTCCAAGTGCACACCCTGTTTCAGTTTTTGAGACTTCAGAATTTTCAGCGATAATTTTTACACCGTAATCAAATTCTTTTGTTCTTGAGATGCAGGTGACTTTAGCGATTGAGCAGATACTTGCGAGTGCTTCACCACGAAAACCGAGGGTATGAATGTCCCAGAGGTCTTTTTCGTCAGAGATTTTGCTCGTTGCATGTTTTGCAAATGCAACATAGACATCGTCAGGGTGGATACCGCAACCGTTGTCGGCAATTCTAATGTTTCGACATTCGTTTGTTACTGAAATTTCGATTTTTGAACTTCCGGCATCGATAGAATTTTCGACAAGTTCTTTCACGACGGAAGAGGGTCTCTCAATGACCTCGCCCGCTGCGATTTGGTTTATTAAATTTACCGAAAGTTGTTTAATTCTTGCCATACAAATATTTTAATACAAAAAAAGTCATGTTTATCTGAAATGGTTTTTTCTGATTTCGTTCACTCTAATGAGGCATTGCTCGATATTTTCTTTTGAAAATTCATATCTAATCATTGCTCCAGTTTTTGTAAAAACGGAATTAAAATCGAGGTTTCTCATAAGCCAAACACCGATGTATAGGCAAAATATTATTAAAATAAATTTGCAAATCCGTCTAATCACGATAAAACCTTTCTTTGATTATTATAATTCAAATTAGCGGAAAATTTTATAAATAAAAAAATCGTCCGTTTAGAGGAGAAAATATTTAAAATAAGAATTCTCAAAACATGCGTGTTTTCAATATTCAAGGGTATTTTTGTATTTAAAATCAAATTGTAAATTTTTGTTGACTATTTTGCTAAATTGGTACATAATTACCTAGGAAAATTATCGAATAGTATAGGAGATAAACTCAATGAACAACTTTAAAAAGTTATTAACAGCAGCAGTTATCACGGGTAGTGTTTCACTCGTTGCAAATGCTGCAGACACTCAAGTCGAAACTTATGCTCACCCGACATTGTTCGGTTCACAAGCAAATGTTTACGCTACAACAAATGCAAACTACGTTGTAGGTGGTGAAGTTGCACAAACAACTAAAACAGCAATCGCTGGTAAATCAAACGTTTTGATTGACTCAATGGCATCAGATGTTTTGAACACAGTTAAAAAAGCACAATACAACTGCGGTGACTGGGATACAAAGATGCCTGTTCTCCGTTCGGAATTGGCTGTAATTTTGGCTGAAAGTTTTGCTTCAGGCAGACAAGTTTCAACAAGAAAAGCATATACAGACGTAACAAAAGATTACTGGGCAGAAGCATGGATTGAAACTGCACAAGATACAGGCTTGATGATTGGTTACCCTGATAACAAATTCAGACCTGATCAAAGAGTTACAAAAGCAGAAGTATTTGCAACAATCGCTCAAATCGTTGACGTAAATACAAACGGCGTTGATGTTGTTCTCAACAACCAAGAAATTCAATACATTCCGCTTTGGTCAGTAAATGCAGCAAAAGAAACGGTTGGTTCTGGCTTGCTCGCAGAAGTTCCTGATCAAAAGAAAGTTATCGAAGACGAATATTTGACAAAAGAACAAGTTGCATACTTGGTAAGTGCATTGAAGACATACTTGGCATCAGGTAAGTTGTCAGTTGATGCTAACGCTCCTCAAGTTTGCAAAGACTTTGCAAATTCAACAATCGCTATGAAGATGAACAGCAGAGTAAGTGCTAAGCACTCAAATGTTAACGAATTGTTCACAGCAAGAACAACAAAAGAAATTACAGTTGCTGGCGAAACATACGCAGTAGGTTCAACAGTTACTGGTCGTGTAATGGAAGTTAAACGTCCCGGTTTGAATCACCCCGGTTACGTTAAAGTTAAATTCGAAACAATCAAAAACAAAGGTTCAAAAGTTGCCGTTAACTTACCTGCAAAAACAGCAGGTGCTGAAGTTGTCGGACAAACTAAGAACCCGAACGTTGTTGCAAGAGTATTCGGTGCTCCGTTCTCTGCTGCAGCAAGAGTTTGTGGCGTAGCAGGTCGTTCAGGTGCACAAGTTGTTAACATTGCAGCAAACAGAGTTGAAGAATTCGGCGATGATGTTTCAGATGTAATGGTAGAACCTATGACAGGTCACCTCGGCTCAGGTCTTAAGAGCGGTGGAAACGGCATTTATGCTTTGGGTAAAGGCGTTTACGAAGTTGGAAAAACAGCAGTTAGCGGCACATTTGGTGTAGTTAACGAACTTACTGACGAAGTTGTTTACCTCGTATACCCGAAAGCATCTAACAATGCAGCATTGAACCCGAACGAAGAAATCATCGTTTCATTCTAATTTTGTAAAGATGAAATTAAAAGAGGCGGACGGATTTATCTGTCCGCTTTTTTGTTGTATAATTTGAACGCCATTGATTTTGGGCAATTTTATCGCCGAAATGGTGATGAAAAATCCGTTTTAGCGAAACAAAATTATGGCAAATATTTTCGCAAAATTTTTAGAAACGAGGAAAGATGTTTTTCAAAAACAATAATACATTCAGAACAGTTTTGTTTATATTGCTTGCACTGTTTGTGATTTGGGCGATTGTGCAAATAAAAGAAATCGCTTTGCTATTTTTCGGAGCATTTGTAATTGCTTGTTCGCTCAACCCAATTGTGGACAAATTAGAAACAAAAATGCCTCGTGCTATGGCGACGACGATAGTTTTGATATTGGCAACGGCAATTTTGCTTGTGGTATTTTTGCCGGTATTTTTTGTGGCAATAAAGGAATTCAAAACGTTGTTTTCACTTATTCCTGATGCCTTGCGAAACCTTTCGGATTGGGTCAATACAACTTCGGTCGCTGGTTACAAGTTGAACGATTTTATTTCGACTGACAATGCCAACATCGATTCAGGTTCGGTTGCAACAAATATCATCGACAAATCGGTCAGCATTACAATGGGCATAATCGACGGTATGACGGTGCTTTTGTCCCTTGCGATGATTATTTTTTACCTCGTTTGGGAAAAACGTGAAATCAATAAAAGCATTTTGCTTTGGTTTCCTCCAAAAATGAAAGATCGTGCGGCGGAAATTATTACCGCTATTGAAACAAAGGTCGGCGGTTACGTTTTTGCACAAGTTCTTTCGATGTCGACAGTCGCATTTTTCACAGTATTGGGCTTGATGCTTTGTCATGTAAAATATTCGTTTTTGCTCGGTATAATTGCTGGAATTTTGGATATAATTCCGATTGTTGGACCAACCATTGCTTTGATTTTGGGTTGTGCTTCCGCTGCGGCAAATGGCTGGATTTGGATTTTGCCAACGATTGCCGTCTACCTCGTAGCACAGTGGATTTCGAACCAACTTGTCCGCCCTGTAGTTTTTGGAAAATTTATGCAACTTCACCCGATTGTTGTGCTTTTCTCGTTCTTCGTTTGTGCTAAATGTTTGGGCGTTTGGGGCGTCATCATTGCTCCTGCAATCGCCGCAACTGTTATAACAATTTTTGATGAACTTTACATCAAAACAATCAATTCGGGAAAACAATCATAATGGGCGAAGTTTTTCTGTACGATAGAAAACCTTTTTCGAATGACAATTTGAACGTATGGATTGCCTTCCCTGCCGTTTCAAACCTCGGCATGTCCGCTCTGGGTTTCTTGACAGTCTTTGAAACAATGGACAAGGACGAAAATATCAACGCAGAAAGGATTTTTACCGATACGACAACTACTCAAATCGATGCTCGAAAGGTCGATTTGCTCGGATTTTCCTTTTCGTTTGAACTTGATTTTCTCGGAATTTTCAAGATTTTGGAAAAATTCCATATCCCTTTTAACTCAAAAGACCGAGAAGAAGGTTGCCCATTGATTTATGCGGGTGGTCCTGTAGTGAGTTCTAATCCTGAACCGTTTGCACAAATTTTCGACTACATTGAACTTGGCGATGCTGAAAATAAATCAAAAGAAATTACTGACACAATCCGCATGAACAAAGGAAAATCACGGAAAGAAATTCTCGAAATTTTATCAAAAATCGAAGGCGTTTACGTTCCTTCTTTGACAAAATTTGATTCAGAAAAAGGCATGCTCACTTTGGACGGAAAACCTTATACCGTGCGTAAATGGACGGATTCGCTTTGTGGAAAATGTGTGACAACACCGATTTTAACCGAAAATACATTTTTTAAAAATACATTTATCGTTGAAGTTGCCCGTGGTTGCCCACAAAGGTGCGGTTTTTGTAATACATCTTTTCTCAACAACCCATATCGGACTTGTGACAAAAATTTGATAATCTCAAAAATCGAAAATGCCCTGAATTATACCCACAAAATCGCTTTTTTAGGTGCTGCTGTCGGTGCTCACCCTTATATCGACGAACTTTGCGACTATGTTTATAACAAGGCAGAAGAAATTCCCGACCTCGAACTTTCCGTCTCGTCATTGCGTGCTGACGGCGTCTCAGATAACGTTGCGAGAACTTTGGTGCGTTGTGGTCAGAAACACGCTACCCTCGCCCTTGAAGCAGGTTCTGACAGCCTTAGAAAAGTTATTAACAAAAATATTACAAACGAATTGTTCAAAAATACCGTCAAAAAACTCCGAGAATATGGATTCAAAGGGGTAAAAATTTACGGTATGATTGGACTTCCGACTGAAACTCAAGAGGATATTCAGGCTCTCGTCGATTTCGCTCGTGAACTTAAATCCGAAAATAAAAGTTTCGATATCTCCTTCGGCTTCTCATCGTTTGTCCCGAAAGCCCACACCCCCTTTCAGTTTATGAAAAAAGAAAATTCTAAATCTTTGGAGAAAAAATTCGACTTTCTTCAAAAAGAAATGCGAAAAATCGGCGTGAAAATTTCCATTTCGCCCGTAAAATGGGACTACGTTCAAGCACTTCTCTCAAGAGGCGGTCGGGAATTATTCGACTATATCGTCGAAGTTTACAACAGTGGCGGCAATATTGGTGCTTTTAAATCCGCTATGAAGGATTTTATTAAACAAGGAAAAATTTCTGATTTTGACAAAATTGCCCTCGAAAAACGTGATTTTGAAACGATAAATCCTTGGGATTTTATCCTCCAAAAAAATTCTAAAGAACAGATTGTTAAGGAATGTAAACTTCTGCTAGCCCGTCGTTAGTGACATTTTAGAATAATTGTAATAACTACACTAAAAATGCTTGACTTTTTGTTTGAGATGTCATATATTATAGATATGGATTTAAGTGTAGTTTCCAACTCACATGAATTCGAAACACAAATAACAGTCATAACCAACATTACAATCCCGAACACACACAAACTCCTAAATACATAAACACAAAATGAAACCATTAGGATGCAAGCCACTGTAAGTGGCATTTTTTTTGCCTGTTCTTTAAAAATCTCTTTTTGGGGTGATATGTCACGATATAGTTGGTTATTCGTGATTGGAATATCTCTTTATTATAAAGTGTGTAAACTACACCCAAAAGGTTGCTATTTTTCTGTAAAAAGTTTACAAAACTTAAAATATTATCTTTTGTGATGTGGTTTAATAAAAATATGAAAATGAAATTCAAAAACGGTTTTACTTTGGCGGATGTTTTGATAACTCTAATTGTTGTTGGAATTGTTGCGGCACTTACCATTTCTGTTATTCTTCCTTTAATTCAAAAGCGTGATTTGGAGTCAAGATTTGCGAAGGTAAATTCGGTGTTAAAGCAGACGGTTGCGAGGGCTGAGGCTACTGAGGGAAATTTTACGAACTGGGAATGGATTTCGAGTGATAAAATTTTCTTTGAATATTTTACTCCTTATTTGTCCGTGGTGAAAATCTGTAAACCCAATGAAATTGGGTGTGGAGAGGATACTGAATATAAATATTTGAGAGGAGAAGTTGTTCAGACGAAGGCGTTCCAACCGAGCGTGATGAGGTTTATCACATCTGATGGGGCAAAGTGGCTTATAGGGGTAAATTCAGGTTGCGTTTCGAAGGGTGAATATTGTGCAATGGTGCGAGTTGACGTGAATGGTGATGCTCCGCCGAATATGTATGGTCGTGATTTGTTCACGTTTTTCATGCTTCCTTATACGAATGAGGTCAGGCCTGAGGGTGCGTATGAGTTTCCGCTTCCTTACAATGTGGAAAAAGGCTGGATTGCGTATGAGAAACAAGAGATTGACGATGATTGCAATGTTGAATCTGGCGGAGGAACACTTTGCGGAGCAAGGATTATCGCTGACGGGTTCAAGATGAAATATTGATTTTTCTGTTTGAGGTAAAATTTTGCGATGAAGAGGTGCAACTTAACTGTTTGCAAAAAGAATTTTTATAATGTAATATAGATATGTTAATATGTTGTGAAATTTGATGGAGTCTATTATGGTACAAGCAACTCAAGATTATATTTACGGTAAAACGAAATTATCTGACGAAGAATTAGAAAAGGCACGCAAGATTATTCTTGACTTGCAAGCAGAAAATGCCAAATTGATTGAACAAGGTTATGGACCTTTTTTGGCTGCTGCTTATGATGACAAGGGCAATTTGGTTGCAAAAATGGCAAATACAGTTGCGAAAGAAAATTGCTGTCTTTGGCACGCAGAAGTAAACACAATCAAAAAAGCTTGCGAAAGCTTAAAGACATACGATTTAGCACCTTATAATTTATCGCTGTATGTAACTGCAGAACCTTGCATTATGTGCTGCGGTGCGATTATGTGGTCAGGTATTCAAAGAGTATTTTACAGTGTAAATTCAGCAGATGTTGAAAGAATCACAGGCTTTGACGAAGGCTTCAAACCCAACTGGATTGAAGAATTTGCAAACAGAAACATCGAAGTTTACGGAGAAATCGAAGCGGAAGCGGGAAGAAAAGTTCTTGAAAAGTACGTTTCGACAGGAAAAGAAATTTACAAGCCATCAGGTGACAGATAGTGAAATATATTTGTAAAGATTGCGGAAAAGAATATGCACGACGCCCACATTTTTGTGAGTGCGGAAACGACACGTTTCAAGAGGTTCATGAAGAAACAGATGTTTTTAATGAACAACAATCGAGACCTTATACAGGTCGAATAAAAAGCCAAGCGGTGAAGGAAGAAAAGCCTGCCGAGCAAGAATTGGTTTATGAAGAAGAAAAAACGAGTCCGTTTACGGTAATTTTCATGATTATCGTGATTGCGGCATTGGCATTTTTCGTTCCGAATTTTTTGCAAAAGCAAGCCAACAAGACAAACGATGAAGATGCAAAGTATCTTGACGGAGTTATGCAAACGGTTATGGGTGATTTCAATCCTGCTGGAATTACGCAAACGGGCGAATGTATTATGCGTTTTGAAGTTAATGAAGCAGGTTGGGTGAACAAAAGAGCATTTGTTCAACGTTCATCAGTTCCTGAAATTAACTCGAAAGTTGCTTATGCTTTGAGAAAAGCGACCCTTGTCGAGAAGCCGCCGAAGAGATATACTGATGTTCCATTGAGACTGAAAGTATCTTGTACGGCTGATGAAAAAATGGCTGAATGTATGGGTGGAGTCAAAATTGACGAAACGCCCGTTTTGCCACCGGACAATAAATAATTTTTGCGGAAAAAGCATAGGTATATCAATAGATACGAAGTGTTAAGTTCTGTCATTTTTTAGCCTTTTTGAAAATTTTATATTAAAATAGTTAATATAGGATATGACACCATTGGGGATATAAAAATGACAGAACAAAACTCTTATGATGCAAGTAATATTAGGGTATTAGAAGGCTTAGAAGCCGTTAGAATGCGTCCTGGTATGTATATTGGTTCAACAAGCCAAAGAGGTTTGCATCATTGTATATATGAAATTGTTGATAACTCAATCGATGAATCGCTTGCGGGATATTGTAAAGTTATCAAAGTTACGATTAACAAGGACGAAAGCGTTACCGTAGAAGATGACGGACGTGGTATTCCTGTTGACATTAAACCGGAAACAGGCAAGTCAGCATTGGAAATCGTTCATACGGTACTCCACGCAGGCGGAAAATTCGGAGACGGTGGTTACAAGGTTTCAGGCGGTCTCCACGGCGTTGGTGCTTCAGTTGTAAATGCACTTTCGGAAAAAATGGTCGTTGAAGTTTCGAGAAACGGATTTGTCCACAGACAAGAATATTTAAGAGGTGAACCTGTTTCTCCTGTTGAAAAAATCAGAGAAACTGACAAAACTGGTACGAAGTCAACTTTCTGGCCCGATCCTGAAATTTTTACCGAAACGACAGAATTTGACCGTGACGTTATTGCAAACAGACTTCGTGAAATGGCGTTTTTGAACAAAGGTTTGAAAATTATTTTCAAAGATGAAAAGAACGAAAATGCTGAAGAACAAGTTTTCCACTATGAAGGTGGTATTGGAAGTTACGTTGAATTTTTGAACAAAAACAAAGAAGTTATGTTCGAAAAACCTGTTTACATTGACAAAACAGTTGACGGAATTAACGTTGAAGTTGCATTGCAATACACAGATGCTTACGCTGAGTCAGTTTTGAGTTTTGCAAACAACATCAACACCCATTTCGGCGGAACTCACTTGACAGGTTTCAGAAACGCTTTGACTCGTGTATTGAACGATTATGCGAGAAAAAATAACATTTTGAAAGACAACGAACAAAACCTTTCAGGCGACGACGTTCGTGAAGGTTTGACGGCGATTGTCAGCGTTAAGTTGGGCAACCCTGAATTTGAAGGTCAAACAAAGGAAAAATTGGGTAACGCAGAAGTTACACCGATTGTAAACGATGTTGTTCGTGAAAAATTTATGGAATGGCTCGAATTTAACCCGAAATTCGGTAAAATGATTATCGAAAAAACTTTGCAGGCTCAAAGAGCAAGAGAAGCCGCAAGAAAGGCGAGAGAACTTACAAGAAGAAAATCAGTTCTTGAAAATTCTACACTCCCCGGAAAACTTGCAGACTGCTCAAGCAGAGAGGCTGAAAAATGCGAATTGTTCATCGTCGAAGGTGATTCAGCAGGCGGTTCGGCTAAACAAGGCAGAAACAGAATGTTCCAAGCAATTTTGCCTTTGAGAGGTAAAATTTTGAATGTTGAACGTGCAAGATTGGACAAAATTTACGGCAACAATGAAATTCAATCGTTGATTCAAGCAATCGGCGTAAACATCAGCAGAAACGAAAATGATGTTGATATTGAAAAATTGAGATATCACAAAATTATTTTCATGACCGATGCTGATGTCGACGGTGCACACATCAGAACGTTGCTTTTGACGTTTTTCTTCAGATATGCAAGACCACTTATCGAAAACGGTTACGTCTATATCGCTCAGCCACCGTTGTATAAAATTACAATCGGCAAAACGTCAGAATACCTTTATGACGACAGAGCGTTGGATAAAATGATGAGAGAACGTGGTGTCAAAGGTTTAACACTTTCTAACCGTTCGAAAACGAGAAGTTTCTCTGAAAACGAATTGGTAACGTTGCTCGGCGATATGTCAAGTTATTATAATTCATTCCATAGCCCTGTAATGGCTGAAATTCCTGCCGTTATGGTCAGAGGTTTGATTCGTTCAGGTATTGAGGTTCAAGATTTTGATAACCCTGAAAAAATGCAAGAAATCAATGCATACTTGCAACACTACCTCATTGACCACGCAGAAAATTACGGTATTACCGAAGCGAAGGATTACAAATCGTTGCTTAAAGAAACTGCCGATGGCAAGATGATTATCAAGTTGGATAAGGGCGAAGGCGATGCTGTAAGTATTACTCCGACGTTGATTAAGTCAAATGAATATCAAAAAATCAAAAAATCATATCCTGAAATCAGAAGTTTCCTTATCGAAGAGGAAAAAGAACTTTATTTGGAAACTGAAAATGAAAAACTCGTTATCAAATCGTTCGGTGAATTGCAAAAAATCATTAACGAACGTGGTCAAAAGGGTATGACGCTCCAAAGATTTAAAGGTTTGGGCGAAATGATGCCTCAACAACTTTGGGAAACAACAATGGATCCGACAACGAGAACATTGCTCAAGGTAAATCTTGAAGATGCACAACTTTGCGACCAATTATTTGATATTCTCATGGGCGATAAGGTTGAACCGAGACGTGACTTCATCGAAGCCCATGCAGTTTACGCAACAAACATTGATACATAGTGTTAAGTTGAGGACAAAATAGTTGAGTGCTTTTAAGATATTTAAAAAGACTGCAACAAAAGTCGTACTGCTCGTAATCGTAGTGATTACGGCAGTTTCGATTTTTTTGTTCCCGAATTGGTACGAAAAACAGTACAAGAAAATTTGGGGATATTATTATGTCTATAAAGGCGATAAGGCTTATCGTGCGGCAAAATATCAAAAGGCGGTCGACTTTTATGTCAAGGCTTTGAAGTATTATCCTGAACATTCAAAAGCGAGATGTAATCTTGGTCACTTGTATGTTGTTTTTGAGAATTACTATGCGGCGGCGGATTCATACGATGAGGCGTTGCAATATGATCCGAATTATATGTCTTGTCGTATGGATTACGGGATTATTTTGTCGGAACAACTTGCCGATTACGACAGAGCAGTTCAACAATATACGAAAGTTATTGATTCGAAACCTTTTATGCTTTATATTCCGTTTATTTATAACAATTTGAAGAGCGTAAAAGCAAATCGTGGCTTGGCATATTACAATATGGGCATTGCTTATAGAAACAAGTCGATATTTTTGGGCGAGCATACGATTGCATCAAATCAATATTTGAAAAAGGCAAAAGAATCTTATAAAGATGCGAAAAAACTTTTGCCGAAAGATTACGATACTCACTACAATTCCGCTTTGACAAACCAACTTTTGGGCAACGTAAAAGAGGCTGGACTTGAGTATTGCAAAGCAATACAATTGAAACCATATAACTTTGAAGCACATTACAATTATGCACTTTTGTTAAGGTCGCTTAAATTTTATAAAGAGGCAATGTCTGAACTTGAAAAAGCAGGTATGCTTGCAGACAACGAGGCTGATTCGGCACAGTTGAAGTATATTTATGAGGTTTTGGGCGATGTAAGGCAAAGGCTTGTAAATGCCGGCGAAATCGAATTTCTCAACTCAAGAGTCGACGAGTCGGGCATGGATAGTTCAGAACTTGCATATCGTGACGGAAAAGTTATACTAAAAGAAGATTCGGATAAACTTTTGACGAAGAGATTGAAATTTTGTCCGAAAAAAGAATATTTTGAGGGTCTTTAAATGAATTCAAATGAAGCACAATTCTTATTAGAAAATGCGAAAATATATATGGAAACACAGAGTTCGCAGGAATTTGTGGAAAGGTTCGAAAATCTTTTCAAGTTGTACTATGGTATAAACAAGATTGATTTTTTGACACTTGATTATAATACGGGTATTTTCAGGGATTTTGTAAAAGATTGGGTTTATATTAACGAACCTGAAAAACAAAAGAAAATTGGCAAAGTTTTTGAAGAATTTCAGAAACGTACGGACATTTTTGTTTATAATGACAAAGTTTGCGAATATAAAATGACCGATGAGCAAATCGAAGAATTAATTCAGATGAAAAATGCTGAATCGAATACGGTGTTTTTCCCGATTTATTCAATGGCAAGGACTTTTGGTGTCATCGAAATCGAATTCAAAGATTTGAGATATGGTTTGGAAATCAATAAAGCATTTTTCGATATTTTGCACGTCGTATTTATGCAACTTTCCGTGTCGATTTACAACCACGTTGTTCAAGAGCACATGGCGACTGGTTTGAATTTCTATGATGCGATGAAAAACATTGCGAAAATTATTGAAAATCAATACGAACTCGAATACATCATTCCGCAAATCGGCGAAATGATTGATAGATTTATCTCTTCGCATTTGATTTACATTTTCTTGAAAGATGAAAAAGGTCAGTTCAGACTATTTTGGCCTGCAAATTGCCATAACGAAGAAATTTTCAAAATGTTAAATGAAGTTAAAAATGAAGTTATAGTATCGAAAGATATGCGAATAGGCATTTTCCCGATAAAAGGTGAAGATTCAAATCTTGGTGCATTGGTTGCTTATAGCACAATTGGAAAACTTACTCCGAACGAAATCGACTACCTCGTTGAATTGACGAAACAATCTGGCATTACTATTCAAAGGGCAAATGTTTATTCGGAAGTCTTGAAACACGCAACGTTAGACGCTTTGACAGGTTTGAACAACCGCCGTCAGTTCGAAATCCGTTTGAAACAAGAAACTGCTCAAAGTGTCAGAAAAAATACCGACCTTTGCGGCTTGATGCTTGATATTGATTACTTCAAACGAGTTAACGATACTTATGGCCACGCAGCGGGTGACTGCGTCATCAGAGGAATTGCGGAAATTATTTCAAAAACTGTCCGTGAGTACGATATCGCTTGCAGATACGGTGGTGAAGAATTTTTCGTGTTGCTTCCGATGGCGAAAATCGAAGATACGCTTGCTGTTGCACAACGTATTCGTCAAAATATTCAGAATACAAAAATCGATATTCGTGAGGCGAAAGTCAAAGGCATACCTTATTTGCAAGTTACGGCAAGTATCGGAATCAATTATTTCGACAAAAAAGTTACCCCCGAAGAATTTTATCAAGGGGCAGATAAGGCACTCTATCAGTCGAAAATCAACGGACGTAATCGTGTTACGATTTACGAAGAAAGTATGTCAAAATCAGAAAATTAATTATGCAAGAAAAAAATCATATCGTAGAACCTCAAAACAAAGAAAAAACAGTGGCATATTCGGCACTGACACTTGTTTTGCTGATTTTTATTCTGCAGGCAGGTTTTGGAATGATAGTCAATATTTTGCGAAATATCGACACAATGGCAAAGTTGAAAATAGTTTCCAATGCACATAAATATGCAAGGACGAGAAATTATAATTTGCGATATGAAATGCAAAGTTTCAATTCGGCGAAGAACCTTGAATCTATTGCAAGAAATAACCTCAAAATGGCAGGGCCTGATGAGATTTTGCTTGTAATTAATCAGCCGCAACCGCAGGAAAAAAAGGCTGAAAATGAAAAAAATAAACCAAAAGAAAAGGGCATATTTTTTAAGGAACGTTAATTTTTGGTTTTGCTAATTATGTTGAAATATTTTCTTTCGGGCTAAAAATGTTTTTTATGGTAAAATATTTTTAGGTTCAAGGGTATGAAGAAAAAAAATCTTTTTTACATAATTTTGATAGCATTGGTTGTAATTGCCTGTTTGTGGGCATTTATCTCCGCAAGTTTTATTACCGAAGACTTCAAAAAAAGATTGATTGACGATGCTCTTGGAAAGCAGGAAGTCACTATCCAAAACCTTTTGGTTACGGAAACGAAGGACGACCAAAAATCTTGGGAATTGTTTGCGGACGATGGATATTACGATAACGCTACTCAGGTGGCGATTTTGAACAATATTGTCGGCAATTTTTACAAGGATAATCAAGTTGTTGCAAGTTTCGAATCCTCAAAAGGAACTTATAATCAAAATACAAAACAAATTATTTTGTACGAAAAAACACTGATTGCCTACAAAGACGGCTCGAACGTTTCGGCAAATAGAATGGAATGGCACGGAAAAGATAGTGGAGTTACCGCAGATGGCTCGGTGAGACTTGAATTGCCGTCAAAGGTAGTAGTTGTGGCGGAAAAGGCAACTTTGAGTCCTGATTTCAAAACCTTGAAAGTTTTTGGACGAACAAAGACCGAAATCTACGATAGCGGAAATATGGGAATTGAAAAATGAAAAAAATAATTGCAGCGTCAATAATAGCGTTTTCGATTGCAGGACTTGCTTATGCAAGCAATTTGTCCGTTGATTCTGATAGTCAACATTACAATGAAAAAAATAAAAAAATCGAAATTAAGGGCGATGTAAAGGTTAAATATGACGATATAAATGTCGTAAGTCCTTCTGCTGAGGTGCTTTTGAACTCTCAAACTGGCAAACCCGAAACCGTTAAGTTTATGGAAAATGCATATTCTTATCAGGTCAAAGCCGACAAAAAACACGAAGTTAAGGCAAAGATTTTGGAAGTTTCGTTGTTAAATAAAGTTTTCAGGGCAAAAGATAGAACTCAATCGACCGTTTTGGAAAAAGGTCAGCCGACGGTTATTGTCACCGCAAATTCTCAAGAATATGACAACAAAACCAATACAATGAAGGCTAAAGGTGCTGTCATTATTAACTATAAAGACGTTCAGGCTTTTGCAGATTATGCGGAAGTGAATTTGAATAAGCAAAATGATGTTCAAAAATTGACCCTCTCGGGACACGCTTATGTAAAACAGGGTAATTCTCAAGTTAAGGCGAATAAATTTGTCCATCTTGCTGATAGAAAAATTACTACAGCAACTGGAAATGTTTTTTCTGATATTAATACCGATGGTACGAAAATCAAGGTTTGGTCTGAGTTTCAACAAGTTAACCAAATCTCAAATACGATTTCTGCGAGTGGGCATGCAAGAGTTGAATACGAAGATTACGTTGCCGTTGGACCGAAAGCGACTGTTTATCCGAACAAACAGAATAAGTTGAATAGGGTCGTATTTATGGGTCGTTCGAAAATTACGAATAAAGGCTATTCTATTGAGGCGAATAAAATTGAAATAACAATGGATCCGAAGGATTTCAAGGCTGAGGGTAACGTTAAAACTTTGCTTCAAAATGTCGGTTCAAATAATTCAACAGGCTTGTAAATCGGCACTTTGCGACATTGCGACGAAAATAAAAATCGTCAGTTTGTTTAAAAAGCAATCGGTATAGATGAAAAATTTTTCAATAAAAAAGGGCGGTCGTTAAACCGTCCTTTTTGTATGTTTTTCGAAGTTTACGCTTCGGGTTTATCTTCGACATCGAGGAGTTTTGTTTGTTCAACAGCATTGTCGATGGCGTTTTCGATAGCCTTGTCAATCGGGTCGTCAGTAGATTGACCGACGATTTTATTGACAGTGATAACGCTGTCGTTTTCTTGAAGATTTTGGATTTTAACGCCCGTTGCAGGTCTGCCTTGACGAGAGATGTCACCAGCGTTAATTCTTGTAACGACACCGTTTGCAGTAACGACCATGATATCATCAGTTTCGTTAACGATTGTGAGGGCAACCAATCTTGACTTCGAAGTTTTGAACTTCGTAGCGATAAGACCGATACCGCCTCTGTTTTGCGAACGGAATTCACTCAATTTTGAACGTTTGCCAAAACCGTCAGATGTCACTACGAGTAAATCAGCATCATAGTCAGCAGGGACGATGTCTGAGCCGATAATCATATCGCCTTGGCGTAATTTCATTGAGTTTACACCTCTTGCACTTCTGCCTAACGGTCTTAATTCGTTGACTGCAAATCTGATTGCCATACCGCAACTTGTACCGATTAAGATTTCGTCGTTATTCTTAGCAACGTTGACCCAATTCAATGTGTCGCCTTCTTCGAGACCGATTGCGATAATGCCGTTACGTCTGATGTTTGCGAAATTGTCTAATTCAATTCTCTTGATGTAACCTTTTTGCGTAAGCATAATGAGGTTTGTATCGTGAGAAAAGTCTTTAACAGGGACAACAGCCGTAATTTTTTCACCTTGTTCAATCGGCAAAATGTTGATTACAGGCAAGCCCTTTGATTGTCTTGAACCTTCTGGGAAGTCGTAAACGTTGAGACTGTAAACTGTTCCCTTGTCTGAGAAGAACAAGACTTTATCGTGCATCATTGCGGTGAAGAAAATTCCGACATCATCATCTTCTTTAGTCTTAATTCCGCCTTTTCCTCTCGTTGCACGATTTTGACGTTCGAAGGTGTCTAATGAAATTCTCTTGATGTAACCTTGACGAGTCATAAATACTGCCATCGGTACATTTGGAGTCAAATCTTCGATAGTCATTTCGTTTGATTCAGGAAGAATTTGAGTTCTTCTTTCATCGCCGTATTTTTCTTTATCTTCAAGAAGTTCAGCCTTGATGATGTTCAAAACTTTTTGTCTGTCTGCGAGAATTGCTTCGTATTCTTGAATTTTTTCTTGCAAATCTTCGTATTCAGCCTTAATTTTGTCTTGTTCCAAACCTGTCAATCTTCTTAATTGCATTTCGAGGATTGCGTTTGCTTGGTCAACATCGAGACCAAATCTTGTCATTAAGCCGATACGAGCCTCTTCGGTTGTTTTAGACTTTTTGATAAGTTCGATAACTTCGTCAAGACTGCCTAAAGCAATCAATAAGCCTTTTAAGATGTGTGCTCTCATTTTTGCTTTTTTCAAGAAGAAGATAGTTCTTCTTGTGATGACAGAAACTCTGTGTTCGATGAATTCGTTCAAAACGTCGATAATGTTCATCAAACGAGGTTGTTTTCCTGCCAAAGCCAAAAGGTTGAAACCGAATGACAACGTTAATTGCGTGTGCTTATAGAGGTTGTTTCTGACAACTTCCGGTTTCGCATCACGTTTAAGTTCAATAACGATTCTCATGCCGTCACGGTCAGATTCGTCACGAAGGTCTGAAATACCTTCAATACGCTTGTCACGAACGAGTTCTGCAATTTTTTCAATAAGTGCTGCCTTGTTAACTTGGTAAGGAATTTCGGTAACAACGATAGCCGTTCTTGCTTGACGACCGTTGCCTCCTGGAATTTCTTCGATAGTTGAAACGGCAGACATTTTGATTGAACCACGACCCGTTTCGTAAGCCTGTTTGATATCCTTAACACCGATAATGCTTGCAGCAGTTGGGAAATCAGGACCTTTGATGTATTGCATAATTTCCGTAACTGTCATATCCGGCTTGTCGATTAAAGCGATTGTACCGTCAACAATTTCGCAAAGGTTGTGAGGCGGAATATTTGTTGCCATACCAACTGCGATACCGCTCACTCCGTTTAATAACAACATCGGTAATCTTACAGGTAATACGGACGGTTCTTGGAGCGAACCATCGAAGTTCGGTTCAAAATCGACCGTTTCGCAATCTATATCAGCCAACATTGACTGAGTGATTTTGTGCATACGGGCTTCTGTATAACGCATCGCAGCCGCACCGTCGCCATCGACTGAACCAAAGTTTCCGTGACCGTCAACCATAAGGTATCTTGTCGAGAAGTCTTGTGCCATACGGACAAGGGCTTCATATACCGCAGTATCACCGTGCGGGTGGTATTTACCTAAAACTTCCCCGACGATTCTGGCACACTTTTTGAAAGGTTTGTCAGGAGTCATTCCGAGTTCGTTCATGGCAAATAAAATTCTTCTGTGAACAGGTTTCAAACCGTCTCGAACATCAGGTAATGCACGTCCGACAATAACAGACATCGCATAATCAATGTAAGAGCGTTTCATCTCCTCACGGATATTTACGGGAACAATTTTCCCGTCTTGAAATAAATTATTCTGAGCCAAATGAGCCTCCCCATGTAAGACGAAAAATTCGTCCTATATATATTGTCTTTACTATATTTTAGCATAATCAGAGAGAAGGGCAAACAGTTTACATTCTGATTAATTGTTAAGTTTGTAACGATTTTTTGAAAAATTGAAATCAGACCCCCTCAAAAATACTTTATATACATGTAGGGTAGAGGGAGATATTAAATATGGTAGTGAATTTGAACATGGATATTGAAACACGTCTTGCAAACATGTATAAAGACATGGCTGCAAAATCGAGCAATGAAACGGCTGAAAGAAAATCTTTGTCGCCTGATGAATTTTGGAACTCGATGAGAATGGTTGCAACGAATAAGCAAGCACTTATGAATTGCAAAAATCAACCTAAAAACGTTTAGTTCACAGCGTTTTCGATTACAGGATTTTCATCTTTTTTAAGAGAGAGAAAATTTTAAACAAAATTTATCCCCCCCTATATCAATTATTTTGAGCCTGAGTTGAAAAACTTAGGTTTTTTTTTGCTAAATTTCGAGCGTTACGGTGGAAATTTTTTCAATTTCTTCTGAATTTGAGAGAATTCTACCTGTTTTGTCGGTAATGATTGAGTTGCCAACTAGGGTGAAACCGTTGCCGTTGTTGCCTGTTTGGTTTGCGGAAATTATTGGAGTGATATTTTCGTTTGACCTTGCGACGTTCATTGATTTCCAAACGGTGAGCCAGTCCATGTTTTTTGCAAATTCGCTGTGAAAGCCCCAAGCGGTCGGACATACGAATAATTCTGCCCCTCGTTGTTTTAGGGCTGCAAAATGTTGTGGGTAACGAATGTCAAAACAAATAGCCATGCCGATTTTGCCGATGTCTAAGTCTGTGATTACAAGGTTTTCTCCGGCGGTAATTCTTTTGTGTTCTGTGCCTCCGAAACAGTTGAAAAGGTGAATTTTTCGGTATTTACAGACCGTTTCACCTTTTCTGTTCAAGACGAAAGAGGTGTTGTATGATTTGTCTGAAACTCTTTCTATGACTGAACCACAGACGATATTTGTGTTTAAATCTTTTGCAAGTTTTCTTAAAAAGTCAATTGTTTCACCCCCGTCTTCGTCCTCGGGAAAATTTTTGAAGGCTTCATGGGAAATTCCTGTCGAGAAAAATTCAGGCAAAAGAACGAGGTCTGTTCTTACTCCCTCAAGCATTTCTGATATTTTGTTCAGGTTATAATTTTTGTCGCCGCATTTTGGTTGAAATTGGCAGTTTGTGACGGTGATTTTTTTCAAAATTAGCCTCTTTTCAAGTAACAGATTGATTTATCGCCATAAGTTTTTTCTTTTGTACAAATGAAATTGCCCAAATTGATTTGCAATTCGGTTGGTTTTTCTACGATGACAATTCCTTTTTCGTTTAATAAATTTCTGTTTTCGATTTGCTCGAGAGCCTTGTCGTACAAGTCTGATTGGTATGGTGGGTCGAGGTAGAAAACGTCAAATGTTTTTTCTGTTTTTTGCAAAAATTTTATTCCGTCGTAGTTGATTAAATTTATTGGAATTTTGTGTTTTTCGGCATTTTTTTTGATAAAAATTGCAGTTTTTTTGTCAATTTCGACCGAAGTTACCTCAAATCCTCTCGAAATCGCTTCGAAGGTCATAATTCCTGAGCCAGCAAAAAGGTCACAAAAAGTTTCGAAATCTCCTTGAGTTGCCAACGAGTTGAAAACAGCCTGTCTGACCTTTGATAGTGTTGGTTTCACGTTGTCAAATTTTGCAGTTTCGATGTTTAAAGAGTTGTATTTTCCGCCTGTTATGTTCATTTGTCGAGCCTCAAAAGATATTTTCGATGAATATAATTTTTGAAAGGAAAATTTGGCAAAACCCTTATCCTCATTTGCGTTTCAAGAAACGAGCCTATGTTGTTTTGGAAATGCCAAAGATTATTGTGTGTGTATCTCAATTCGACAATGCCGTCGTAACCGTTCGAAACCCTCTCAATTTCGCATTTTTGGAGTTTTTTTGAACAATAAATTCCCAAAAAATTATTTGGTTCATTTTTTAAAATATATTTTTCAAAAGTATTGTCTCCGAGCAAAGTCCTTGCGAAATAAGCATTTCCGATATTTTGCGGAATAAGATTTTTTGAGTTTTTGTGAAAAATTATCGTTTGTTTGTCAAAATAATTGCAAAATTTGTAATTATGTCTGATTTTTTCGTATTTGACCTCGTCCGCATTTTTGGTGATTTTTGCGGTTTCACGGTAGTTGTAAAAATTCCAATCGGGCAGCAAAAACACCTCCGCAGAGACTTTTTGCGGTAAAAAAATCATTAAAGCAAATAAAATTTTAATTAAAATCGTACGGTCTTTTTTCATCTGCTTCCAAAATTTCAAATTTTTCGCCTAAAATTCGCTTGAAAATTTCGCCGACATATTTTTCGCTGTCATAGTGTCCAACTTCAAAAACTACGGTGTCTTTCGCCTCAAAGGCTTCGTGAAATTTGACTTCGCCTGTTATGAAAAGGTCAAAGCCGAAATCGTTCACTCTCGGAATCTCCGAACCACCTGCCCCTGCACAAAAAGCGACTGATTTTATCGATTTTTTATCGCAAAGGTTAATGATCTTCAAAGTGTTTAAATTCAAGCGTTTTTTGATATCTTCTTTCAAAAATTCAAGGTCGAGTTCTTCGCTCAAAGTTTTTCCGTTGATAAATTCTTCAATGACGGGTGCTTCGCCGAAGCCGCATTTTTCGACCAAAGTGTCCGTAGTTCCGCCTTTTGCGACATCTAAATTCGTGTGAGCGGAATAAATTTGGATTCCGTCTTTAATCGCCCTTGTGATTGCCCCTTCTTCGATTCGCTTTAAAGGCTCAAAAATTAACGGGTGATGGGTAACAATAAGGTCGCAATCCTTGTCTGACGCTTGTTTTATCACATCGTCAGTAACGGTCAATGCCGTCATTATTTTGTTGAAATTTTTTTTGCCCAAGTTGATTTGCCAACCTGAATTGTCCCATTTTGCGGCGGTTTCAGGCGGTGCAACCTGTTCTATTAAATCAATAACTTCTTGAACTTCGTACATTTTAACCCTTATGTTTTTCATAAATTTTTGAAATTTCGTCAGCCGCCCTTTCAACAAGGTCGTTTACGACTTTGTAATCGTAATGTTGTGCTTCTTGTGATTCAAATTCAATCGCTTTGAGCCTTTTGGCAATCGCTTCTTCTGTTTCTGTTCCACGGCCTCTCAAACGCTTTTCAATTTCTTCAATCGAGGGCGGCAAGATAAATATCGTAACCGCTTCGGGCATTTTTTCTTTGACCTGTTTTGCCCCTTGAACTTCGATTTCAAGAAGGACGTTTTTTCCTTCTTTTAAAGTTTTTTCGACCGCGGAACGGCTTGTTCCGTAACAATTTCCTCCAAATTCAGCCCATTCTAAAAAGTCTCCGTTTTCAACAGCCTTTTTGAAATCATCTTTGTTGACGTAAAAATAATTCACTCCGTGAACTTCGCCATCTCTTGGGTTTCTTGTTGTCGTCGAAACAGAAAGGTAGATGTTGTCTGCATTTTTCAAAAACTCTTTGATAACAGTGCCTTTGCCGACTCCTGATGAGCCTGAAATTATAAATAAACGACCTGCCATATTTGCTCCTTTTTTCTCATTATACCAAAATCATCGAATTTATACCGATTTTCTGAAAAATAATTACATAAATAAATCATCGCTGTGCTTTTTTAGATTTTTCGTTTTGCTCTGGGTAACGATAATTGTTTCATGTCTTTGCGAAGAATGAACGAGCAAAGTGCGAAGGGCGGAAGCGAGAAGTTTCCAACCCTAGGCATGTTTATGGCGAACGAAGTGAGAACATGGCAATCCAGTCCGAAGTTTATATCAAAAAACTCAAAATACAGGATTACTTCGTCACTTCGTAATGACAGTGCCTGATTAAAGTTTTTTAGGTTTTCGTTTTAAAAATGATGTATGTGTCTCAATTTCTGATGTTTACTGATGAAATCGGGTGTGATAAAATCGTTTTATGGATTACGTTTTAGAAAAAGAAAATCAAGCAAGAGAATTATTCAGAGATGGCAGAAACTGTTCGCAGTCGGTATTTTGCACATTTTGCGAAGATTTTGGGATAGATTTTGAAACCGGGTTAAAACTTTCATCATCGTTTGGTGGCGGTATGGGCAAACTCAGAGAAGTTTGCGGAGCAGTGAGCGGAATGTTTATGATTGCGGGGTTAAAATTTGGTTATTCCTCAAACGATGACCTTGATGCAAAGGCATGCCATTACAAACTTATACAGGATTTAGCCGAAGAGTTCAAACAAAAACATGATACGATAATTTGCAGGGAACTTTTGGGCATTGTTTCTGATGGATTTGTTCCGTCAAAACGAACTGAGGAGTATTACAAAACTCGACCTTGTGAGGAGTGTATCGCTACTGCGGCAAGGATTACAGCAAAAATTTTGCACGAGGCAAAAATTAAAGGTTAATTATATATTTCTGCTCAAATTTTGGAGTAAAAACAGCCCAAACCTTGCTATTTGGGTGTCCTGGGGAAAAATCAACGGGGATTTTATAATTTTTGTCGAACTTAAATCCGACTAAATCCTTCGTATGAACAATGGTACAACCCGTTTCTTTGGCGATTTCGTCCCAAACATCGTCTTTCAAAAATCTCACGTCAGCGTTTACTTTGTTTTGAGCAACTTTTTCGTCATAGATAACGATAATAAATTTTGTATCGGGCGAAAATTTTTTTATTTTATTATTTGCCCAAAGCATAACAGTTTTGAGAAATTCACGCTGATTTTCGATGCTCTTAAGGATTTTTGCCCGTCTAAAAAAGCAGAAAAAATACCTGAACATAGTAATTTGAGCAAGTGCGTGCTCGACCTTTCCCGTCTTAAACAATTCTGTGTAATGCTTCATCAGAACGTAATTTGAGAGGTATCTATTCAAATGGTCAAACATATAAACATAAACATAATAATCCGCATTTTTTATTTCTTCTGGAGAAATTTTGCCATTGTAATTAAACGAAAGGCTTTCAACGACTTCACCACCGCACACTGAAAGGTTATACACAGGACGGTCTGACAATTTTGACAACAAATACGGGAATGTTTTTTCTTCTTTCAAACCGTGCCCGTAAACGTATGAGCCACCTAAGGTTACAATAGGATTTCGTGTTGAATCGGTATTATATCGCAACCTATCATGCCCGCAATATTCTTCCGCAAGTTTTGGAGTAATCGGAATTTGTTTTATGGTGACAGGTTCGACCTCGTCGTCAGAATATTCATAAGCCTGACCTTCGACATTATAACAACCCAAAAATTTATCAAAACTATTAATTATTTTTTCCACAGTCGGATTATTTTGGTATCTTGCACGCAAAATATCAGCAAGCGAAAAATAACTGTTCATGCCGATTTTCAAAAAAGAATTGAATGCAAAACACAGAACAAAAAAGATAAAAATATTTATCGAAACAATTAATAAAATCTTTTTCATTTACGACCCGTTTGTCCAAAAGACCGACTACGCTTGAATTGTACCATTCAAAGTCGAAATAATCAAGTCGTTGAACAATTCAGGCTTTTGCATTGCCAACAATTTCAAATTCATAAACTTAGAAGGATTTTTCTCAAACTGTTTGTGCAACTCTTGTGAAGCACGTCCGACAACGATTTGAGCCGTAGCGTTGTTGACTTTTGTCGGAGAATAGTTGCTCTTTCTTCCCGCAGGAGCAGAAAGTCCCATTCTCGTAAGTTCTTCAATCGCAAATGTCGCAAGCGTCAATTTGACAAAATCTTTCGGATTCATTTGATAAGTAGCCCATTCGCCAGTTTGAGCATATTCACTGACAAAAGCAACCGAAAGTTCGATGCCAAGCGTTCTTGCTGTATTTAATGCACCGTTCAAAACTTTGTTCTTCGAATTTGCTTCTGGAATAACATCGTATATTTTCGAACCGACCAAATACTCAGCCCCACAAATAACAGCACATTTCACTATATCTTTAACTGCTGCTTCGCTCATGTCCTCTTTGTTGTCGATTTTGTTCGTCGCAAGGTCAGCCAAATCCATACCCATATATCCAACCGTCGTAACGGCTGAACCTACGAGTGCTGGTGTGCTTGTCTTTGTCAAAGCAATCGTCGCTCCGATTATGCCAGACATCATTACGTCTTTCAACGCAGTAGAACGAATTTGTTGTGTTTTTATGTATTTGTCAACTCTCTTTTGAATGTTATTTTTGTCGCCATAAGCAGCCTTGTAAGCCTCGTCATAATCCTTTTGGATTTCCTTGTCAGACTTACCGTTCTTCAATTTTTCTGCCGTGGCATTTGTTGTATAAATAAGTGTTTGTGCAATATCTTTATAAACGTCGATTTGTTCTTCTTTCGAAAGAGTAATAAAATCAGGTCTCTTCGCCAATTCGAGTTCTTTTAAATTTTCTTTTCCGCCAATAATTTTCGTCAATTCTTCTTTAAATTCGCCGAATTTTTTATCAATATTAGCGTGTTTTCCATATTCGTCAAAATTAGGATTTTCTGGATTTATAGAATTTTTGTGTTTGTCAAAAAAATTCACGTGTTCTGATAAACATTTTTCTGTATAGTCTGCAATCTGTTCTGCTGACTTGATTAGAGTGTATTTTGTTGAAGCAGTTTCAAAATTGTTAATCGATTCTTCGTTATAACCAACACCGAAAGTTTTATAAAATTCGGACTTGAAATTGCCTACCCTTGCAGCGTTTTCAAGATTTTCAACTTGTGCTTTGTGCATGTGTAAATCGTCAGAAACCAGTGATGCTCTGTTTTTTGAACCCCAAAGAGCAGATAATTTGTCGGCTAATTTACCAGACCAACCGTCGTATGCCTTTTGACGGTCAAATGCAGTCTGTGCCTTCGTATTCATAAGATTGAGTGCGTCGATTGCTGTGTTAAATTTGGATGCAGTTGGTATAAAAAATCCCTTATCATACTCGATAGGATTTGTCGTTTTTTCAAACGTATCGGGCATTTGAGGTTTAAGATATCGTCCGGTAGTCGTCGAAGAATTACGGACAATACCACTCATTGGCATTAAATTGTTTACACCTGAAACTTTCACAAACACACTCGTTTCTACACATGAATTGAAAGACTCCTCAAGGGGAATTTTGCCATGCATACCTTACTTTTTTGACAAACTGTTACAAAAGTTAATAATATTATTAAGGTCGAATTTGTGGCCTCAACGGCGAAATAGAAAATCTTTTGAGAAAATTATTAAACGATATTTTTTCCGTCTGAATTATACATTTTTCGGCGTGAATTGCTGATTTTGGTGATTTTTTCAAAATAATTTTCTTTTTTCAGATTTTTAAGTTCCGAAATGAAGGCATTTTGCGACTTTTCGATATTTTGACCATTAAATTTCAACATATCGCACGCAAGAGTTAAATCAGTCATTGCAAGCCTTGTCGTGTCTCGAAAACCGCTTGAGGCAAGTTTCATAGCCAATTTGTTGTCCTTTGCGACATTGTAAAGACACTGCGAAATATACATCGGCAAGTGACTAATCATCGCAACTGCCTCGTCATGCTCCTTTGCATCAGTAACGATAGGCGTTGCACCTGTTTGGTGAATTAAGTCCGTCAAAATCTTGACTTCGTCGCAATCGACGGCACAATCATACGGGGTCAAAACCCACTTCGCACCTTCAAATAATTCAGGGAAAGATGCACCATAACCGCTATTTTCCGTCCCTGCCATTGGGTGAGAGGGGATAAATTTGAAAGAATATTTTTTCTTTGTGACAAATTCTTTTACGCTTGCAACATCAGTAACCACACAGTTTTTTGATACAACGCCCTCTAATTTATCAAGCGATTCAAGAATTTTGCCGATTGGAGTGCATACAAAAACAACTTCACATTCGGATAAAATTTCATATTTGTCAGAACAAGCCTTGACTAAATTTTTTACATGCTTCAAAGTTTCTTGATTTCTTGTGACGGCATACAACTCATGCCCGAAATCCGTAAGTTTCTTGAGGATTGACCCACCAATAAGTCCAAGACCGATTATTCCGATTTTCATTTTTACTCCAAAATATTAAGTATTATTACGATTTTCGATTTTTTCGAATTTTTCCGAAAAAGCCCGTAAATACATTATATCAGCGAATTTGAAATAAAAAAAGACTTAATATTTATTCACATATTTGCATAGTAAACAAACGTGTGTAATAATCAAGTTAAATTAATAGTCTAACCATTCCTTTCTTGACTTATGCGGCTCTCGAGTCGCATTTTTATTTTGTAGGGGCTTCGCCTCTCAATGACGTTGAACCCGTCTTTTTGGGTCTTTAGGAGAAGAATCTAATAAAATGCTTTCTAAAATGGGTTTTTCGGGATAAATCTTTCAGAATGACAAAATTTTTTCAAAATCATTAAAAAAACAAAAATTTCTGTCCGTTTTTGACGTATTTGAATTTTATATTAAGCATATCGGGCATGAATTTTAGTTAAAAAATGTGAAAACTTTTTTTCTTCCCGCAAAAGAGTTTATAATGTAAATATATAATTTTGAAAGGTAATTAAGAATGGCTGTAAAAGAGAAAGCGAAAGAAACCGATAATATTGCCGAAAACAAGGCAAAAGCGTTAAGTCTTGCTATTGAAAAGATTGAAAAAGATTTTGGTAAAGGTTCGATTATGAAGTTGGGTGACAGACCGTCTGTTTCGATGGAATGTATCCCGACAGGTGCGTTGTCTTTGGATATTGCACTTGGAATTGGCGGCGTTCCAAGAGGTCGTATCATTGAAATATACGGACCTGAAAGTTCAGGTAAGACGACTTTAGCACAACACATTGTTGCTGAATGTCAGAAAAAAGGCGGTATTGCGGCATTTATTGATGCAGAACACGCTTTAGACCCTGAATATGCTAAGAATTTGGGTGTAAATGTTGATGAACTTTTGATTTCTCAACCTGATACAGGTGAGCAGGCACTCGAAATTACGGAAGAATTGGTTCGTTCTGCGGCGGTTGATGTTGTTGTTGTCGACTCTGTTGCGGCACTCGTTCCGAAAGAAGAAATTGAAGGTGCTATGGAGGACAAACAGATGGGCTTGCAAGCACGTTTGATGTCAAAAGCACTCCGTAAATTGACAAGTATCGTTTCAAAAACAAATACAACAGTCATTTTTATTAACCAATTACGTCAAAAAATCGGTGTTATGTATGGTAGCCCCGAAACAACAACAGGCGGTAATGCTCTCAAATACTATTCAAGCGTTCGTCTTGATATCAGAAGAATTGAAACTTTGAAACAAGATAGCAAAGAATACGGCAACCGTGTAAAAGTTAAAGTCGTCAAAAATAAAGTTGCACCCCCGTTCAGAATTGCAGAATTTGACATCATTTTCGGCAAAGGTATTTCGAAATTGGGCTGTATTTTGGATATGGCGGTCGAATTCAATATTGTCAAAAAAGCAGGTGCTTGGTTCAGTTATAACGATGAAAAATTGGGTCAAGGTCGTGAAAAGGCAATGGATTACCTCGAATCTCACCCTGAAATTTTGGCAGAAGTTGATGCAAAAGTTCGTGAAAAAATTAACCCTCAACCTGTTGCTGAGGAAAATTCCGAACTCGCTTAAGACTAATTTTAATTTTTTAATTTCTAAAAGACGAACTTTCGGGTTCGTCTTTTTTTGTCACTGCAGAGAGGGTAACTATCAGCCGTAAGTTTGGGTTTTAACCCGACAAGTCACGTCATTCTGAGCGAAACGAAGAATCTTGGATAAAATGATAAATGAAAACACCCAATTTAAGTCCAAAAATCCCTTGCAATAATTCCCGAAACCCATGGTGCGACCATGTTTGAGCATGTTTACAAAACTTAATAAATAAAAAATGAAAAGGCAATTTTTTCCAAAGTATATACTTTATATATATGTACAGAGAGAAAAGAGAGAGAAGAAGATGTCGAATTTTTCAACAGGAAATTTATTAGCAACGGTTCAAAAGAAAGTATTTCCGAATGGTGTAGCCTTCGATGTAATGCAACGTTTGGACAGTATGGACGTCTTTCATCCCGCTCAACTCAATAACCTTGATGCTTTTGACGGTGCAGGTTTGAATGTTCAACAAAAAGCAATGAATTTGTTCAACACAACGGATTTGCAAAATGCTGATGCAGTTAAAAATGCTTGCCAAGGTCTTGGGTTAAAAGTTAAGGTTGACTCTGTAGAAACAAAATATGTTGCCGATGCTGAGCAAACTGGCAGTGTTTCGGTTTACACATTGACCGACAGAAGAGGCAATGTAGTTGAACTCAATAATATCAATGCTCAACAATATATTGATGAAGAAAAATATGCCTTCGATGATATGCTTCAAGGTGTAATTGATGAAATCAATACAGGCTCGATTTCTCTTCCGAATATGGACGAGGAAGAGGCAGCAGCCGCATAGTGTTAGTGAATGTATGGTAAAAGAAAAGCGAACTTTCGGGTTCGCTTTTTTATTTTTGCAAATTAGAAAATTGTGTTCCAATTTGATTGTTATAAAGAGTTTTTAGGACGAAAAGGTCGTTGTCACTTGGTTTATTGAGGGTTTTTGTGTGCGGAACGAACATAAGGTCGTTCTCGTCCACCCCGTGTCCTAACCCCATTGCATGTCCGAATTCATGCATTGCGGTGTGCAAAATCGTTGAATTATTTATGATTTTGGTTGAATTTGGATTAGGAAGACCTATTTCTATCGTAACTTTTTTTATTGTCGAGGCGATTATGCTTGGAAATTTGCACATTCCTTCGAATTTTATTCCGACTTTTGTCCAAACAATAACGATATCTGCGTTGTTGGCTGTTTCGGTTTGAATTAATTTCACGGGTGCATAATTGTTCCAGATGTTTGCGGCATTGGCGATAATCGAATAATACTCTTGCTTTTGGGTGTCTTGGATTGGTGCTGAAATAGGTTGGATAAAATAATTTATGACTGTCTTGTCGAAACGACAAACCTTGCCGTTGATAAGTGAGTCTTTGATGTATTCGTCAATGTTGTTCAATATAGTCATATCATATTTTAACCCGATATTTCTCAAAATAGCAATGATGAAGAATTTTGGAGAATAGACAATGAACTTGTCACGTCATTCTGTGTGAAACGAATAATCATGAATAAACAAAATAGATACTTCGGTTAAAGCCTCAGTGTGACGGTTCTCAATTAAACTTTCCCAATCTTGTCCACCTCGCATTAAACGTGCCTACGGTTGAAAACTCCTCCGACCATCGCACTCTGCTCGGTGTGTGCCGGATTGTCACACTACGCTCCGTGTGCAATGACATACCATTATTGAATAAATCTAATCATGTCGAAGTTCCATCAAAATGCTCAAAAAAAAGCCTTAACCGAAGTTAAGGCAATGTTTGTAAGTTTTTATTTGTTCTCAATTATGCATTAGGGTTAACTTTTGCGATTGAGAAGTCTTCAAAGAATTCTTTCAATTTTGCAACGTCCATAATGACTCTGTGTGATTGGTTCCACGGGTTTGTTACCTCGAACATTCTGTTTCCGTCTTTGTCATCAAACGGGATTACTTTGTATGCGTGTGATGAGTAGATGCTGTATGAAACTTCTTGTGGTGATTCCATTTCACCTTCAACTTCAGGGTGTGTACCGCAAGCGATGATATAATCGTTCGGGTTCTTTGCGAATAATGCTTCATCGATTTCTTCTTCATCTTCTTCTGTCATATAAGATTCAGCGTTGAAACCTAACATTTGAAGTGCTTGTTGAGTATATCCGCCCACACCGCCTGTGTAGTAGTCACTCGGAACGTTGTATTCTTTGTCAACCTTGCTGACATCTTCTGTCATCGGGCCAAATTTACCGATAACGAATTCATCATAATCATCTAATACGAATAACATTTTGTGGTTTGGATCAGCCATTTGTTCATCAACTTTTGCTTGACCTGCTTGCCAATTTGCCATTCTTTGAGTGATTTCTTTTTTCTTTTTAATTGTCAAAGAATCTTTCGGGTTTTTCTTTTCCCATTTTGCAAGATCCTTTTCCATTTTTTTCATTTCTTCAGCAACGGTATCTTTATATTCCGCATATTTGTCTGCTTCATAAGTCTTACCGTAAGCGTGTTCCAAAAGTTTCATACCCATCGGTCCATCAGTATATTTTTCGATGTCTGAACCTTTCGGTAATTTTCCTTCAGGGCATACAACCTTAGTTTCTTTTCCGGGGAATTGAACAACTACGTCGTTGCCTTCTTGGTGGAAACAATCCAACAATGCTGGTCTTGCGTACGGGTTTTCCATAACTGCGTTAATTGATGAAAGCAAATAGCAGTCCCCGTTTCCGCCTTGTGCTGAAGCGAATCTTTCTACCGGAGGATACAATTTCAAATATGTATCAGCATCCATATCTAATTGTCTTGAGTAATCGTCACCTGATTTGATGAAGATTTTATCTTGACCTTCTACTCTGAATACATCACCGACCGGTGTTGATTCTTGACCTTTTGCTTGTGAAGCATGAACGGGAACGAAAGCGTCTTTAATCGACATGCCTTGACCTTTTACTTTGTCATAGTAAGTGTCGATATCATTTTTTGCCATTTCACTCATAATACCGTGTTTGCAGAGTGAAGTGGTTGCCATCGGCGTAACCATTTCTTTGCAGACCAAGTGAATCATTTTCTTCATATATTCGGTTTCTTCGTCACCTTTTCTGATGACGTTACCAAGGTTTCTCTTGTCAGCAGGTGACAATTCATCTGCGAATGGCAATGTTTTAATCCATTGGTTAATCGGGTCGGGTTTTTTCTTACCTCCGAATGTCGGTTGCAAGTTGGCAAGTGCCATATCCGCCGTAACTTTTTGCGGTTGATTTTCTTCGACCTTTACTGCATTCGCATTTACTTGAACATCTTGTTTAGCAGCCTTTACTTGAGGCTTGTTCTTAGTTGCTACTGTTTGGTTTACACCTGTTAAATTAATCATTTTCTATTCCCTTACAAACATTTTTGTTCGTCTAAAAGCATCTGATAAAATTTTTTTGCTACTTTTGAAACAAATATTTACAAACACATTATTTGCTCTGAAATTATATCCGAAACAAAATTCTTTCTCAAATAAAAAAGACAAAATTTATTTACATGCTAAAATTATCTTACAAAAGTAATTCGGAGAAAATCATGAGCAAAATAAAAGTTATGACGGTTTTTGGAACTCGTCCGGAAGCGATTAAAATGGCACCTTTGGTTAAGGAACTTGAAAAATTTCCTGAAACGTTTGAAAGCATTGTTTGCGTTACGGCACAACACAGAGAGATGCTTGATGCCGTTTTGAATTTATTTGAAATCAAGCCTGATTATGATTTGAATATTATGAAAAAAAATCAAAATCTTTGGTCAATAACTTCGGACGTTTTGATTAAAATGAAAGAGGTTTACGAAGAAGTTAAGCCTGATATTGTACTTGTTCATGGTGATACGACAACTTCAATGGCAGCAGGGCTTTCGGCATTTTATGCAAAAATTCCTGTTGGTCACGTTGAAGCAGGTTTGAGAACGAATGACAAATACAATCCTTTCCCCGAAGAAATCAATAGGGTTGTTGTTGATGCACTTTGCGAGTATCATTTTGCCCCGACGGATACGTCGATGGAAAACTTGAAAAAAGCACAAATTCCGATGACTCATGCTTACAAAACGGGCAATACCGTTATAGATGCACTTTTGTATATTGTTAACAATAAAGAGGCAGATATTTCAAAATTGGGCTTAAACCCTGATTTGAGAACTGTTTTGGTCACTGCTCACAGACGTGAAAATTTTGGTGAACCAATCAGAAATATTTGTGCCGCAATTGCTGAACTTGTGGAGAAAAACAAGGATATTCAAGTGATTTACCCTGTTCACCCGAACCCAAACATCACGAATGTTGTTCATGAACTTTTGGGCGGAAAAGAAAGAATTATTTTGACCGAACCGCAAGATTATGCTCCGTTTTCAACCTTGATGAAAAAAAGTGTGATGATTATGACGGATTCAGGTGGTGTTCAAGAAGAAGCACCTTCTTTGGGTAAGCCTGTTTTGGTCTTGAGAAGAACGACGGAACGCCCTGAGGCTGTGGAATACGGCACAGTTAAACTCGTCGGCACGGAAACTGCGGATATCGTTCGTGAAGCGGACAAACTTTTGAACGATGAAAACGCTTACAAAAAAATGTCAGAAGCGATAAATCCTTATGGCGACGGCACTGCTTCTCATCAAATCGTCGAAATTTTAAAATCCGTAAAGTAATTTCGGCTCGAAAGGTGACAAAATGTTTGACAAGGCAATGAAGATATTTGAATCTGAATTTGAGTTTAAAGCATTTATGTTGCAGATTGCGAACGATTATGAGAAAAAATATTATCTTAAAAAGGAAAATTTTTTCTATTACATAGATGGTGAAGAACAGTTGCTCGCAGCGGCTCATGCATACAAGGAATATCTCGACAACGCAAACGAGCGTGAATATAATGCAAAAATTAAAAAGATTTTTACAGGTGCTCCTGTCAGACAGTTTACAAGCGAGTTTGAAGAAAATAATGCTCCTGAAAAAAGATACAATCACTTTGAAATTTTCATCATGATTGTTCTTTCGTTGTGTGCTTTTGCCTATGCGATATTTATTGCAGACGTTTTGACCGAATGGGTCGTTTTGACAATGAGTGGTGTTTTCCTTTTGATTTCACCGTTTTTGGCTCTCAAAGGCAAAATTAAAAGAATTTTAAAAAAACGAAAAAAACAATAAAAAAAAGCGGTCTTTTTAACCGCTATCGGGAATGAATAGAGTAAACACCAATTGGTGTCTACAAGTGACCTTTGGTGTGAAATATTTTTCACATTTTTATATTACTAACTCAGGGCGTCAAATTCGGACGTATTGTTTCAAGTTTTTTAACTTGTTATTTATATAAAAATAAAGTAAACTTGAATGGTAAAGTATTTTGGAGATTTTTGAATGGAACATATTTTGTTGACCCATAACGTCAAAGTCTGCTTGGTTGTTGTGTATATCTTGGTTGCTTTGATTAACATAACGGCGTTGATTTTGAAGTTTATGAAAAAAAATGTTGCAAATTTTATCACGAGAATGAAGTCTTTTTGGATAATTCTTATTCTTTTTACGCTTGCATTTTGTATAAATAAAATTGTTGCATTTTTCTTTATAATGCTTATTTCTTATCTTGCGTTGAAGGAATATTTTTCGATGATTCCGACGAGACGCTCTGACAGAAGGGTTTTGCTTTGGGCGTATCTTGCAATCCCTATTAATTTTTACTTTTTATACACAAATTGGGTTGTAATGTTTTATTTGTTTATCCCGTTGTATATGTTTATTTTGATACCGATTAGAATGGTGTTGATTCAAGAAACAGATGGCTTTTTGAAGTCTTGTGGAACTATTCATTGGGGCTTAATGACGACAGTTTATGCAATCGGTTATTTGGCACTTTATATTATTTTCCCTGAAAATATTAACCCTGCAGGCGGCGGAATTGGTTTGTTGATGTTTGTTTTGCTGTTGACGATTGGAAACGATTTTATGCAATATGTTTTCGGAAAGTCTTTTGGTAAAAATAAAATTCTTCCTAAAGTCAGCCCGAATAAGACGTGGGAAGGCTTCTGGGGTGGCGTATTGTCCTCGGTTTTGTTTTCGATGATTTTAGCACCATTTTTGACACCGTTATCCCATGTTCAGGCTTGTTTTGTCGGCATTATCCTTGCAATCGCAGGATTTTGCGGAGATGTTACGATGTCTGCAATCAAGCGTGATATCGGCGTGAAAGATACAGGTTCCCTTCTCCCTGGGCATGGTGGAATTTTGGACAGATTGGACAGTTTGATTTTCACTGCTCCTCTGTTTTTCCATTACATCGCTTACACCTTTAATATCAGTATTTTGTAGTGTTGGTGATTATGCTTAAATATTTATTTTTTCTATTAATCATAAGACCTTTTATCTTTTTAGTTTTGGGGGTAAATGTCCGAAATTTAAAGACCTTGCCCCAAGATGGTCCTGCAATTATCGTCGCAAATCACAACAGTCACATCGATACTTTGCTCTTGATGAGTCTGTTCTCTGTCAATAAAATCAACAAAATCCGACCAGTTGCAGCGGCAGATTATTTTTGCAATACGAAATTCAAAAAATTCTTTTTCGAAAAATTAATCGGCATAATCCCTATCGAAAGAAAAATTTCTAAAGAAAACATCTCTTCGTTGTTCGACGGTATTTTTAAAGCACTTGATAACAACGAAATTATCATAATTTACCCTGAAGGAACTCGTGGAAATGATAATAAAATCAGTGAGTTCAAATCAGGTGTTGCCCACATCGCAAAAGCATATCCGAATGTGCCGGTAATCCCGATTTTTATCAATGGGCCTGACAAAATTTTGCCAAAAATCGATGCAATTCTTGTCCCGTTTATATCGGACGTTTACATTGGCGAACCGATGTTTTACAACAACAAATCAACGTTGAACTTCACAAAAGAAATTAAAGAAAAAGTCTTTGAACTTAAAGCCCTTCACACTAAAAAAGAAACTTTATAACAAAAAAGGAATTAAATATGGAAAAAACAGAAATTTATATGCGACCTCGAAACCCACACTCTAAGTTGATTTACATCACGGGCATGCTGTGGAATATCTTGAACGAAGGCTTGGAAAAAACACTCGCTCAGGTCGGGTTGAATAATTCTAAATTTAATATCCTCATGATAATTCGCTTTGTCGGGGGCGAAAACGGTATCCAACAAAACGAAATCAGCAAACAACTCCTCGTCACAGCCTCAAATATTACCAAACTTCTGGACAAACTCGAAATCGATGAACTCATTACAAGAAACAACAAAGACGGAGACCGTCGTGTCAAAATTATCAAAATTACTGAAAAAGGCTCCGGTCTTATCGATAAAATTTGGGTCGACTACAACAAAACCGTAAACGCCTTAACCCCCAATATGACTGACGATGAACTCGATGCTTTAACGGATAAACTCGTTACTTGGTACAAAGATATTAAGTAATGTAAATACTTGAACAATAAATAGTTGAATAGTAAACAATTAAATGGTAAACTGATTATATAAAGATTAGTTTGATTTGTAACGCAAATTGGAAGGAGTTTACCATGGATTTGTACTTGTTGAAGTTTCCTTATCGGAAGGTGTTGTTGCCGTTGGCGAAGAGAATGAAGTTTGTTGACCCTGATATTTTGGGTTATTTGGCGACGGCGATTGCTTTGGGAACGGGATTTTGTTATGTTTTTGCTCCGCAAAAGCCTGAATTGTTGTTGATTTCGGTAGTGTTGACGTTGTTTAGAATGACTCTTAATACGATTGATGGGGTCATTGCGATTGAGAGAGGCAATTTGAGATTGAAGGGAGAGATTGTCAATGCTTTGCCTGACAGATATTCGGACATTTTCGTTGTAATGGGCATTGGGCTTTCTGCACTTTGCAATCCGTTTTTGGGAATGTTGGGATTGAGTTCGATGTTTTTGGTTAGTTACACGGGCATGTTGTCTAAGGCGATTGGAGCAAATTGGCAGCATCAAGGGCCGTTGGGCAAAGTTGAAAGATTGATATTAATAATGATTTTTTCGATATTGGCTTATTGTCAATTGACGGGAAAAATTGGAAATGTCGGTAAATTTGGTTATTTTGAATGGTTGATGATATTGTTTGTCATTTTGGGGCAGATAACGGTTGTCAATAGATTGAAGGCACAACTCAAGGAGTGTGCGGTTCTTGACTGGATTAAATACAGAAATATCGATAAAAAAGTTGTAGTTGTTTATGATTCGCAAACAGGTAATACGAAAAAGGTTGCGGAGTCTGCAGCTGAGGCACTTGAGGTTGAAGCGGTTTCGGTTAATGAAGTTACACGAGATGAATTAAAATCTGCGGAACTTGTGATTTTTGCCGTACCTCATTTGGGAAAGAGAATTATTCCTGAAAAGACGAAGGAGATTGTTGAAAATTTGAAGGTAAAAAATTATGCACTCTTGACAACCTCTGGTATGCCGATCGTAGGGAATTTTTCTTACAAAAGATGCGTGGATTTCTTTAAGAAGAAACTTGGTCAAAAAGCGGTTAAAAGCATTAATATCAAAGGGTATCACGCCAAGGCAAAAACTTATAAAGGACACCCTGATGACAAAGATTTGACGAGTGCATATTTGTTTGCGGCAGAAAGTTACAAAAGATTATAGGAGTTTGAATAATGAAAGCTATTGAAAACATTAAAATCAGTGCAATTAAGACAGTTGTTAATACGGTAGGTCAATGGAGTGACGGCATAAAATTAGCGTCGACAGAGGGTTTCACGTCGGGTGAAATGCTTGATTACATTTACAAAAATAAGGCTCACGGGAAGAATTTGGTCGGCAAATTTATTGACAAAATCTACCTCAACCACCGTGGCTGGCGAGTTGTCAGAACGAGAAAGGACAATCTTGCACAAAATATTAAAGAGGCTGTAAACGCAACATTGGAAAAACAAAACGACGTTTTTATCTGTGATGTTGCATCAGGGCCTGCGAAGTATATTTTGGAAGTTTTGGAGGATTTCAAGGACGAAAATGTTTATGCTCAAATCAGAGATATTGACGAACGTTGGCTCAAAAAGGCTAAAAATATCGCAGATGAAAAATCTTTGAAATTGGAATATAAAGTTGCAGATGCACTTAATAATAAGGATTTTATCTTTGGGGCAAAATCGCCTGATATTATGGTTGCGTCAGGATTTTACGATTGGTTTAACGATGAAAAAGTTTTGAGAAAATCGATGAACTTGATATACGATGTGTTAAATGAAAACGGATATTTCGTATTTTCGGTGCAAACAGGACATGTCGACTTGGAAATGACGAATGCGGTGTTCAAGGATTTTAACAATAAACCGCTTGCGATGGCGATTTGGTCAGATGAAAAAATTGCGGAAATCCTTGATGAAATAGGCTTTAAGGTTATTGGGAAAAAATCTGATAAATATGACAATTATCAAGTTTATTTGGCTCAAAAATAGTAAAAGTGCAAAATGCGTTATGCCAAGCAAAACTATTTAGGAGTTTTGTGTTACAAATCCATCTATACCGTGTAAATTCACACGGTTTTTTTTATTTTTTTGTGCAGTGATATCAAAACTCCGTTTTATAATTGTATCTAAGATGTCAGATTTTATTTTGTTGATATCGATTTTGCTCCAGTGGCCTTTATTCATGTGCCAAGCGAGAGCAATCGCTTCAGATATTGGTCTTTAAGAATAAAAACGGTTTCTGGTTCGGCTTTCAGATTGATGTAAAGAATATCGTTTAGCCTGTTTTATATTATTGTTATAAAGGATATTTATAAAAAATCAATTACCACTAATTATCAATAAGTATCTTTTTTGTATTTTTTCGGAGCAAAATTTCAAATGGACTGCCAAAAAAAATCACACCATTCATTAGTTCTCAAAATGAGTATTTTGGAGTAGTTTGAATTACGAATGGTAGTATTATTTACTGCCTTTCAAACGCACTGTTTAATCTCAAAACCCTAATAATCAAAGTACCCAATAAAGTACAATAACTAATTTATGACCCTTTTTTATATATCATTTCCAATATTTAAAATGGAGAACCAATTAAATCAAAGTGTAATCTGACTTTCGATTGGTCATAATGTTTTGTGTTCATTAATGGTACACCAAGATAAACTCTTGCAGTTAAATATTTTGAAATTGCAATTCTGAAACCGGCACCTACACTAGACAAAAAGTTTGAGGATTTTGTTGAAGTGTTGTGAGGAAATACTGCACCGTTATCTAAAAATACAGCAAACTTTATTGAATCTTGCAATCTGTATTTTGCACTTTCTTTGAATGGAATTTTTATTTCTTCTGGTAAAAATGGAATCGGAAACAACATTTCCAAACTTGCATAATAAGAATTTGCACCCAATAATAAACTTTCCGAATATCCTCTGACACTTGACATACCACCAATTTGATATTGTTCAACGAACGGAACATCATTTGGTGTATATTGCCCGCCAGCCTTGAAAGTTGCAATGATGTTTTTCGGTAAATAATGAACATAATACGTTTCTGCGTTTATTTTTGTAAAACCATTTGTTTCTGAACGTAAATCATCATGAATAAGACCGGTTACCGAATATATTGACCCAAATAACAAACTGTTTTGAAAATTATATCTTCCTCCTAATCCGACAGAAAGATTATAATCCTTATAATTTGTGTATTCAAATCCTGCAATATCCGCAGTAGAAACTTTGATGTTTGCAGAAGTATTTAATGATAATTGAGCCTTTTGTGTATTGATAAGCGGGTGAGTTAAATATGTACTGTAAACCGATGTATCGGCGTTTAAGTCATAATCGCTGTACTCTCCACTTGTGATTTTGCTTTTTCCATACATGTAACTTGCACCTACACGAGTACCTTTTCTGTTTATTGGAACATTGTAATCAACAAAAGGACTAACTGATGAACGAGCAATGTTTACAGCACTTGTTAATCTGTCTTGAAATCCAAAAAGTGAATCCGATGAAATCATCAGTCCACCACGTAATAAACCGGTCGTTTCTCGTCCGAAACTATCCCAAGATGCTGCAAAATGGAAAGGAAATTCTTCTTCAGCATTTAAAACAATATCTGTCGTGCCGTATTCTTCACCTGGCTTTAGCTTGGCGGAAAGTTTTATGCTCCTGGCATTTTGATTAAAAGTTCTTAAATCATCTTCTAATTTCTGAATATTTAAAACATCTGACGGTTTTGAAGAAATTTGTTTTTTTAGAAACCATTTTCGGTTGAACTTATTTCCCTCTACATAAACCGCACCGATTTTTGCTTCCATTAATTCTATTTTTAAAACGCCGCCTTCTAAACTTTCTAAATTCGCTCTTGCGGTAATAATTTCACGATTACGATATTGTTGATTAATTATTTCGACAAAATTGTTTATATCTTCTGCCGTTGCGTCTTTATTCTCGAGCAAACTTTTAAATTCAGAAATTTCTTCTTCTGTAAAAATTTCAGAATTTGAAAATTCAACTTTGTTGATATGTGTAGTTACAGCGTCTTGCTGAATTCTTGCGGGAAGGGTAAGTTTTTCTTTTTTAATAAGAGGAACATCAATATTTGGTTTAAATTTTGTTCTATGTGTATCTTCAAAAAAGCGGAAATATCTTCTTGTATGTTCCGCATCGTTCATTGTTCCCGGAGAAATGTTCGGAGTAATGATATTTTTGTTAATATTTTCTTTTAATATAGAGTTTGCATTTTCTTGAATAACTTGTTCACTGGCGTCTATTTTTTCTTCAATTGCGAAACCAACATTTCCGATATTTGCCCAAAGTCCAATAATTACAAGGACTTTTCCTAAATTCTTTATTTTTTTCATAATTCCTAACTTACCATAGATAACATTGTTAAAAAAGAGTATAACATAAATCTAAAAATTTCTTTATATGTTTTTGTTAGTTAACGTAAACATTGGAACAAAAGAGTGTAAAAAAACATTAAATCAGGCTTGTTATCACTGTTTTTCAATGTTATAATCGTACCAATATTTATAGAAAGAATTGGATTGTATATGAAGTTGAATAAGAAATTAGTTTCGGCATGTTTATTGAGTAATTTTGTGATTGGTAACGTTCCTTTGGCAGCGATGGCTTCGTCTGAGATTACAAAAAATACCGGAAATTTTAAAACGGAAACTGATATTTTAAATACCGGAAATGTTTACAATATTAAAACGGAAACCTCTGTAAAAGGAGGAACAATAGGTATAAACTCTTTCGACAAATTTAATGTTGGAAAGGGTGATATTGTCAATCTTAATCTTATAAATAGCCAAAATAAACTCGTAAACTTAATCTTTGATAATTCTCCCTCTCAAATTAACGGTATCGTCAATTCTTATATGGGTGGGAAAATTGGAGGAAATGTTCTTTTTGCCAATTCTCACGGTTTTGTTATTGGACAAAGCGGTGTATTTAATGTTGGCTCTTTAACATTAATGACACCAACTCAAAGTGCAATGGAAGATTTGCTTAACGATAAAATACTCGGTGGCGGTTTTAACGAAGAAAAAGTTGATAGATTAGTAAGTTTCACGTTTAATGACCAAAATTATCTTTTGAACGGAAACAAATATGAACCGGTTGGTCTTGCGGTTGGAAAAATTGAAATTGACGGTACAATCAATGCTGGTAAAGGGATTAATTTAATTTCTGGTTCAAATGTAGATTTACTTTCAAATTCTTCTTTGAATGCAAATATGGACTTTGTAAAAGATGCTTTGACCGGTCAAGTTACTGCAAAACCATTGCCGATTGTACAAACTTCAGAGTCTGTATATCCTAAAAATCTTGCTATGCAAGATGGAAAGGATATTGTTATTGTTGCTTCAAACAATAATGTTTCATCTGATATGTTAAGTGCCATTGTAAACTTAAATGGTAAAGTTAATGCGAATGGTGGCGATTTAATTATCCGAACAGAAGTTTTTCAAACGGATAAAAATGCTGATGCAAAATCACAAATCAATGTAAAAAATGATTCAGTTTCTAATGCAAATAACATTGTAATGAATGCCGTTACAAATATTTCAAGTCCTGATAAAAATATTATTGGAGTAACAGACCTTTCGAAAGAATTTTATTATGGTTATTTGGGCGAAGTTGTCAATTTTATTGTTAATGATTTTATTAACTTGTCTAATGTTGATACTTCAATCAATGTTGAAAAAGGTGCAAAAATTGAAGCAACAAAAGATGTTTCATTGGGTGCAATTTCAGAAATGAAATTGTCAACAAGTTTTTTGGCAAGTGCTTTTCCTGATATCAATTTCAATTTTACAAGCGTAAAGTCGAATACAAATGCAACGGTTAAAAATGGTTCGACAATTACTGCTGAAAATCTTAACGTTGATTCAACTACAAAGTTAAAATTATCTACCTCAACAAAATCTACAAACATAGCAGATTCAAAAACCGGATTAAACATTGGAAGTTATGCTTTAGGTGTAACGACAACGGATATTAAGAATAAAGCAGAAATTGAAAATGGTGCAACTTTAAATATTAACAAAGATATTACAGTTTCTGCAAAAACGGAAAGTATGCACTCTGATATTGCTAAAAATGGATTAGTTCCGGTCATTGATAAAAATCATGGTACAGTTGGTGCAGCAATGTCAGTTATTGTTTCGAATGTCAGCAATGAAGCAGTAATGAATGCAAATGCCGATATAAACGGGAAATTGCTTGTTGATGCAAATTATAAAGGAAATATCGTTTCTTCAGTAAGCGGTTATTCGGGTGGTGAAGGCGAAGACGGATTTATGGGTAATCTGTTCAAGCACTTTAAATCTTACGATAAAATTACAGAAGTTGTTTCTCGTTCAAATGCAAAATTTAATGATACGGATATCGCTGGCGGTGTCGGAATAGTTGTTGATAAGGTTAGTTCTTCTTCAAAAATCGGTGATTTGTCAAAAAATATTAAACCGACAATTACGGCAGGACAAGTTGAAGTAAAAGCCGAAACTATTGATGAAAAAAGCACATTATATGTCCAAGCCGAATCTGAAAACGGTGCGACTTGTGCAAGTGGTGCTTTAGCCGTAAATTATAAAGACTTAAATTCTAATGCAAATGCTTACGGCGATTTTATTTTAACAAACACAAAAGACGGTGATGCTTTGACTATTAAATCAAACACAGAAGTTATTCACCCGATGGCGTGGTTAGATTGGATAAAAACATTTACACCATTCTTTAAGGGAGAAACATGGAATAAAGCAGGAAATGCAGTTAAAGATAAATGGAATAATATTGAAACTAATAATGTAACTGATTATTTGGCAGAATTAGGTGCAGTTTCAGAATTATCCACACTTTTAGATGAGGGTGGATTTGACATTTTTAATGCAATAGATTTTGGTAATGCTGGTGCATACGGATTTTTTAATACATTTACACAATCAAAAACTGATGCAAAAACAAATACGGGAAATACAAAGGCAATGGCAGGTGCTATTTCTATTGCTTTGCATAATACAAATTCGCACGCAACATTGAATGATAATTCTACTGTTTTGTTGAGAACGACAGATGTTCAAAAGGCAGGAGTTAATATTTCTGCAAATGCAAATAACGAAATTTGGACAGGTGCATCGTTATTGAAATTAGCAGGGGTTACAGAACTTTTGTCTGGAAGTTCTGCACGAGATGGTTCAGGTTATGGAGTAACAGGTGCTTTTTCTTATTCTGATTCGGATATAACGGCAAAAATAGGCAACAATGTAACAATTAATAAAGATGCAAATTTTGCAAATTCGGTAGTTGGAAATGTTGATGTTAAGGCAAAAGAAAACGGAAATTATTTAACAATCAGTGCAGGTTCATCATCACCTGATAATACGGGCTTGTCAGGCTCAATCGGTATGACAATGCTGGGTAATGGCAAAGTTAAATCTTCCATAGAGAAAAATGCTTCAATTTACGCAAACAATGTCAATGTTGGTTCAAGTAAAGATGATAATTTCATTAATGCAATTCTTGCTTTTGCAAACGGACAAAATTCGTATGGATTTGGATTGTCGGGAGTAATTTTGACCGACGGAGTAGAATCTTATATTGCTGGTGATATAAACGCTTTGGGTTCGGTTGGAGTTAATGGAGTTTATGACAAATCAATCATTAACGCAAATGCTAACCTTGGGATTGCAAAAAAAGGAACAGATGACCCTGCCGGAAAACAAAACAAATCTGGTGATGACATCGAGAATTATTGGGGTTTGAGAGAATTATTTGATGAAGGCACAAGCGACCTTAATTGGTATAATTTAATCAAAAAATACAAGAGAAAATCCGAAAAAATTGATAATATCGTAAAAGAAAATGATAAAGATTACGATTATACAAGACCGTTAAATCCAGACAAAGAAACAAAGGCTGCAGCAGGCGGAATAAATTTAACTTTGGCAAGAAATACCGTTTCCGCATCAATTAAAGATGGAGCGAATGTTAGTGCGGAAAAAGATGTAACGGTTAATGCAAAATCGACAGATAATTTTATAGATACAGCAGCAGTAGTTGCAGCAAACGGAAAATCCGGTGCCGGCGGAACAATTATGGCAGATATTTCAAATAGTAATGTTAATGCCATAGTTGAAAAAGCAACAATTAATGCAAAAGAAGCAACGGAAGTTACCGCAAAAGAAGATTTTAATTTAATTGCAGCATCTGCAGGTGTTTCAACAGGTAAAGATAAAGCAGGGGCAGGAAATGTTTCTTCTGCAGTACAAGTTAATAATGTAACAGCAGCAATAAAAGACGGTTCTAAAGTTAATGAAAATCTTAGCGGATTAAAGCAAACAGTAAAGGTTGAAAGCACTGTTGACAGTGATGTTATCAAAGCTGTTGGGGCAATAGCGGTTCAAAAAGGCGGAAAAGGTGAATCCGGCGGAGGCTCAAAGGGCGGTACGGTTGATGGAGATGTTGTTTCAAATACCATTAATGCTTATGTTTCTAATTCAAATGTAAATGCTTCAAAATTGATTGATGTTAAAGCAACAAATAACGATAATTTGATTGTCGTAGATGTTGCAGGAAGTGTTTCAACACAAAATTCTGCTTACGGTGGAACGATTGGTGCTTATGTTGCGGTAAATGATATTAATGCATACATTGATAATTCAAATATTAATCAATCGAACACTTCGACAGAACAAGAAGTAAATGTTTCTGCATCAAGTACGTTTAAAGAAATTGGTGTTGTAGGAACAGTTGCTGCAGGAAACAAAACCGGTGTTGGAGCATCAATTCGTGTTGATGCAGTTGTGAATAACATTAATTCTTATATTAAAAATTCAACCGTAAAAGCGACAAAATCAGTCAATCTGACGAATGCTGATTCTATATCTCAGATTTCAGTTGCTGTTGCGGGTGCAGGTTCATCAGATAGCAACGCAGGTGCAGGTGTACTTAACGTTTTAGCAGATGTTGTTGAACAAAATAACTACATTGAAAATTCTGCTTTAACAGTTGGTGATTTAAAAATAGATACTGATAAAACAATGGATACAATAACTGTAACAGGTGCGATTGCGGCTGCACCGAGCGGAAAATCGGTTGGATTATCAGGATATGCAGTTGGTGATTCGCACGATATAAATACTTACATTAAAAATTCAGATGTTATTTCTGCAAAAGATATTACGTTGACCTCTGATTTTGTTCAAGATTCTATGAATATTATCTTTGGCGGTGCTGGCGGAAAAGGTTTCACCGGTTCTGGAGCAATCAGTGTTGTTGTAAACAATTCTAATGTAAATACTTATATTTTGTCAGAAAATAATTCCTCAAAGAAAAATATTAAGGCTGAAAATGGAAAAGTTACGGTAAAATCTGAAAATGATATTGATACTCTTACCGTAAACGGAAATGTTGGAATTTCAACAGGAGGTGCTGCAGCGGGTGGTGCAATAGCCACAACGGTTTATAATTCAACAATAAATTCGGGAATAGACGGAGTTGAATTAACGACTAAAAATGGTGTTGATATTTTAGCAAAAGCAAATCAAAATCATGGATTAGTTGTTGTTGGTTTATCTGGTGGCGATGGTGTTTCTGTTGACGGTTCAATTTCAACAATGGTAATGAATCAAAATATGTATTCTTACCTCAAAAATTCGACTGTTAAGACGGATTCTGATGTCAGTGTAAACTCAGATGATACCTTAATTATGGGTAATTCATTAGGTGCAGTTGCAGTATCGATGTCAAGTGCATCAGTTGGTGCATCTGTTTTGACTTCAGTTGTAAATGGTGATGTTAAGGCAGAAATTGACAATGTTGAAATAGATAAGAATAATAATTCGGTTGGCGATTTGAAAGTAAAAGCAAAACAATACGATGAATATACAGGTTTTGCGATTTCCGGTTCGGTTGGCAACAGTGCAGCAGTTTCAGGTGCGGCAAATACAATCGTGCAAAATAAAGATGTAACGGCAAACGTTAATAAATTGTCTACAAAATCGAAAGTAAAAGAAGTAAATGTTATTGCGGATTCAGAAACAAATATGTTGCATGTTGCAGGTCAAGTTTCTGCATCAATTTCGAGTGCAGGCGTTGGTGGTTCTGTAAGTACACTTGTTTCTAACAAAAAAGTAAAAGCAAATGTTACAGAATCAGACGTTTTTGCAAGAGGAAATGTCAACGTTAGTGCAAGTTCAAAAGAAAAAATGGATTCAAATGCAGTTGGTGGCTCAGGAGCTGCTCAAGTTGCGGTGAATGGATCTATAAATACAGTTGTTTCTTCAAATACGGTAGAAGCAAATGTTAAAAAATCCTCAATAGAAACAGATGTTGTAAAAGGAAATGATAACGGAGTTAAAGTTTCATCTTCTGATGATTTGACTATTGTTGGAAGAACAGGAGCACTTGCGGGTTCAGGTTCTGTTGCGGCAGGTGGTGCAATCATTACCGGAGTTGTAAATAATACCGTTAAATCAACAGTAGAAAACTCAGATATAGAAGCAACAAATGCAAATGTTTTAATAACTTCTTCGGCAAACGAAACATTAGGTTCTTCTTCTAATCCGTTTATTACCATTGCAGCGAGCGGTTCTGGTCAAGCAGCGGTTTCAGGTGCTATTGATACTATCGTTTTAAATTCTAAGTCTATTTCAAAAGTTTCAGGATATAAAACGACAACAAAAGGTATTCAAGCAGGAAATGAAGTCAAACTTGATGCAAACGGAAAAACCACATTGTTTGTTTCTGGTGGTGGAATGGCAGGTGCAGGTGCTGTTGGCGTCGGATTGACAGTCAATACGCTTGTTGTAAATAAAACAATTAAAGCAAATGTTGAAAATTCAAATGTAAAAACAGAAATTTTAAAAGTTCTTTCAAGTGCAGATGATGAATTTAATACGGTTACAGTAGCAGGTGCAGGAGGAGGAGCAGTTGGCGTCGGTGGAGATGTTTCGACAAATGTAATTTCTTCAACTGTTGAATCAAAAATTTCAGGTGGAATAGTATCAGCAAATGATAATACAGTATCTGCAAATGCTGATGCGGATTTTTTAGACATTGCAGGTTCGTTGGGAATTGGTGGTACGGCAGGTGTCGGAGCAACTGTGTCAACAAATATTATCGGATACAATGTAAAAGCACTTATTGATAATGCAGTCGTTGAAGATTTTTCAAAAATTAATGTTTCTGCAACAAGCAATGAAACATATAACTTTAATGCAGTAACAGGAGCAGGTGGAACGGCAGGTGTTGCAGGTGTTGTTTATACAAATTTAATTAATAACACAGTTGAAGCAGAAGCAAAAGGAACATTAACGGGAAAAACAAATTCTGTTTTGAATGTTAATGCGAAAGATGAAGCAACATATTCCCATTTAATTGCAGGTACAATAGCTGGTGGTGTTGCAGGTGTTGGTGGAACAATTACGACAAATTCAATTACAAGCACAGTTTTAGCCTCAACAGGTGGAACAGTTAATGTAAAAGACCTTTCTGTTACAGCAGAAGGTATTCAAAAGTTTGAAGATATGTACGTTGTCGGCTTGGCAGGTGGAGGAGTCGGTGTTTCAGGTTCTGCGTTGGCAGTTATTTCAGATGCAACAATAAAGGCATATACCGCAGACAATTCTAATTTGACAGTTCAAAATTTAACGCTTGATGCAAAAAATACCACAAACATTTCAGAAGTCGTTGGAACTGTTTCCGGCGGTGGAGTTGCAGTTGGAGCATCAGTAGGTGTAAACAAGATTACAAATACTGTCGAAGCATATACAGGCAAAAATAATACGATTGTAGCGGACAATAATATTAAAATTAAGGCTATTTCCACAAATAATCTTGGAAATGAAAATAAAAATTTATGGGTAGTTGCAGGTTCAGGCGGTGTCGCAGGCGTGGCAGGAGCGGTTCTTGTAAATTACATTGAAGATAATGTAAATGCTTTTGTTGGAACATCAAATAATATTCTTAATGCAAAAGATTTATCCATTTCTGCGACGGCGAACAGTAACATTTACGAAACCATAGGCGGTGTAGCAGTTGGCGGATTATTGGGAGTTGGAGCGTCTGTCGGTGTAAATACAATCGGAAGTACGGCAGTTGCAAATATTGGTTCAAACTCAGTAATTACAATGTCCAATGGAAATGTTGAAATCAATGCAGAAACGAATGAAACTATTGTTGGAAACGGATATGTTGTTTCTGGCGGAAAATATGCGTTAAATGGAGGTGTCCTGTTTAATACAATAGGAGAATCAGTTGCAAATGCCTCATCAAATAAAGCAAATGACGAAGAAACCGATAAAGTTTATAATTCTGCACAAAAACAATCTCAAGAAATTTTAACAAAATCTGCTGATGACCAAAAACAATCAAACGATTTTTATAATAAATATTATAATAAAGCAGTTGAAGATTTGAACACGGCACTTAAAGACGTTGAAACAAATGCAGAAACTTTATCTCAACAAAGTGATAAAGATTTATTCAAGAAATCATCAAAGGCAATAGCAACATATAATTCTACTGACAGAGCAAATACAACTTCTGCATTTGTTGATTCAAATACAAATATTACTGCAAAAGATGTTACAATTTCAGCAAAAAACAAAAACAATGTTGATGTTGAAGTAAATGGAGCATCACTTGGTGCTGCGGCAGTGGGTGTATCAGCAGCGGTTTCAAATGTAAATACAACGACAAATGCTTTTGTTTCAAATAATTCAAATATCACAGCAGGCGGAAAACTTGAAATTAAATCAAATTCGGAAGATACACAAAATGTTACGGCAAGAGCCGCATCTGGTGGTATTGTATCTGGCTCAGGTGCAGTTGCAATAATAAAATCAAACAAAACAACAAATGCTTATGTTTTGACCGATTCATCTTTGACGGCAAACAAAGATTTAGCAATTAATACAAAATCAATAAGTGATACAACAGCGACGACTTTAGCCGGTTCATTTGGCGGAGTTTCGGTTGGAGTTTCTATTTCTAATTCAGAAATCAAAGGAAATACAAAAGTTGATATTGGAAACAATGTTGCTTTACAAAGTACAAATGGAAATATTAATGTCAAAGCGGAAACAGATGAAAAATCAACGGCAAATGCAACGGCAGCAACAGGCAGTTTGATTGGCGGTTCAGGAGCTGAAGCAACTGCAAAAACAGGCAAAACCAATACTGTTAATGTGGGCAAAAACGTTAATATTGTTTCAAAATTGGCATCAATTTTTAAATCAATCGGAAAAAATAATTCAATAGCAGAAACGAATGCAAGAGCTTATGGCGGAATTTCTGTCGGGGGAACGAAAACAAACGCCAAAATTGCACAAAATAGCGGTGTAAACTTTGCAGATAGCGATAGAAACAGTCAAATAAAAGCAGGTGAAGTTACAGTAAGTTCAGAAGTTAATAATAAAGTTGATGCAAAAACAAAAGCAGGTGCAGGAGCTGCTGTCGGTATAAGCGGTTCTGGTGTTGTAACTGATATTAATTCAACAAACAATGTTTATGTTGGAAAAAATAGAACAGTTAACACTGCTGGAAAAATTGAAATTGCAGCACAAAATATTAATACATATAAAGCATATAATGATTCTTCCTCATACGGTATTGTTGGAGCAACAGTTGGAACGATTGATAATAGTGTGACTTCAACGGTTGATGTTGTTTCAAATGCAAATATTAATGCGGGAAGGATTTCAATTATTGCAGATAACCAAATTAAAAAATCTGCAGTTTCAAATTACGATTTATTTGGTGGAGCAGGCGGTATTGTTGGAGTTGGTTCAGCTAGCCTTTCTGATAAACTTACAATGACAACCAATGCAACAATGAATGGCAATTACGCTCATGCAAACGGTATTTACGGTTCCGGTGCAATAATAGTTTCCTCAAAAGGCAAACTTGATGTAAACGAAAAAGTTGACGTAACCGCAGCCGGTGGTATTCCGGTTTCTGACGGTAATGTTTCGGTTGATTCTACAGTAAAAACTACAACCACTATCAGTAACAAAGATATACAAACAAAAGATGATAATATATATTATTTGGCAGATAACGACATAGATATTTACACAAAATCAAATGTAAAATCATATGGCGGTATTGCTATTGCAGAAGGTTCAAGTAAAGCTCACAACAATGAAGCGACTGCTTTTATTGATATAAAAACAGGTGTAAATTCAATCAGTGGTAGAGATACTTATGTTCAATCGACAAGTGATAAAAATATTCAATCTTATATGTACGCAGAAACGAAAGGCTTGATTGGAACAACAGGTAGTTCAACTGCGGAATCAAAGAATAAATCGGTTGCAAATATCCTTATCGATACGGGAGCAAATGTAAAAGCTTATGATTCAATTACATTAGCGGTTATTGATTCGACTTCAAAAGTTTCAGCAAAAAGAGATGCAAAAGGTACAACATATTTGTTATTTGGTATTCCAATTACAATATATGGAGATGGTCACGAATATACAACAAACAATTCAGATTCGTATATTACCTTGAAAGGTAATGTTGAAAGCGGACTTGGTGCTAATAGAAAATTGACAATCAATAACGATGGTTCTTGGACGACTGACGGTATTAATGTTATTGGTAAAGAAAAAGTCGGTGAAGTTACGAGTGCTGACCTTGATTCAGACATCAATGCTTATGAAAATTCAAGAAAAGGTGAACTTAAAGTTATTGACGATTATATTGAAATCGAAAAGAACTTAATTGCGGAAGCAGATAAATCAATACAAGAAAATACAAATAAAAAAGCAGAACGTATAGCGGAAAATCAAAAATATGATACTGCTATTAATAACGCTAATACGATAATTGAAAATAATAATCAAATTGAAAATATTGATATCGTAACAGAGGCTTGGGATTCTGCATACGGTGTTGATACTGAAAATAATGCGACTTTGAGTGCTGATTTTGGAATAACATTATCAAAATTTGATAATGATTCAAACTTGTCAGGCGTCAAAACTGCTTATGCAAAATATGAAAAATCACAAACGGCAACAAATCTTAAGGCATTAAAAACATCTGTTGAAAAACTTGCAACGAAAAAATCAAATATTCAAAAATCGACAGATAGCATTTCAAATACTATTACAGAAATTGCAAGTATTGATGTAACAAAAAATGACAATTTGAATTCATTTATTAAAACAACACAAGATGAGATTAAAACAAACAATGAAACCATAGCCAATATTGATTCTGCAATAAGAGCATCGCAAAAAGAAAAAGACACTGCTAAAAATTCAATTACAGATGCAGAAACCTCAAAAGTTTCAATAAATACTCAATACGATGCTATTATTAAAGATTTGAATGACAAAAAGAGTGAATCTTCAACAACTCCAGTATATTCTTTGATGGTGGATAATGTTTATGTTCGCTCAGGAGATGTTAAAATTTCGGGAAAAACTGTTGGAAATGGAAAGATTACAGCAGCAGGAAATAAATTCTCCATTGATATTATAAATAACAGTGTCAGCGATGTTGTTTATAAAGATTTGCAAATTGCAAGAAACGCAACAGGAAATATTTATGGTTCAAACATTGCAAGCAGCATTAGTAAAAATTACAGAAATACCGATAACGGATATTCAATTTCTGTAACGAATACAGTTGATGCAAATGACCCAACAATTAATCTTGATAATGGTTTTGGCGATATGATTTTCAAAGGCAATGTTGAAAATGTTAATGGTCTTGTAAGTTTTGTAAACTACACAGGTAATATATTGTCTGATGGTTCAATAACTGCAAAGAATTTAAAAATAGCCGTTCCAAATGGCGGATATACACAAAATTACAACAATTCAAGAATGATGATTGGAGGAACATCAGCAGATGGAGCAATTATTGCATCAGGAGATATTGATATTTCTTCAAAAGTCATTGATATTAACGGACTTATTCAAAGCGGTTCTGAAATAAAATCAGTTACAATCCCTGATTTCAAAGTTGTTAAGGAAAACGGTGTATATTATCAAGTTGCAAAAGGTCAAAAGACAAAGATGGAAAAAGGTACATCAGAGGGATATTATTATCTCAATCTTGATGGAAACGGACAACTTGATTCCGAATTAGAAATGATTAAAGCATATTTTAAACCTTCAGATATTTCTGATGTAAATAATATCAAGGGCGATATTCACTTGTTTAAAGCAGAAATTGAAGGTGGAAATATAACATTAACAGGCAATATTGTAAGCACATCAAATAAGGGACAAATTGTACTTGTCAATGGATACGGACATATTGATGTAAAGAACAATTCAAATTACAACCTTGTAACAAGTGCATTAAATGCGGATGCAAAAATTCAAGGAAAATTGACAATCAACGATTTGAAATTCTCAGACCAATCAGGAAATGCATTTGATAATATTAAACAATCAGATATCACAAAATCGTGGTTAGCGAAAAATGCCGGTACATATACAGCGAATGTAGATGAAAAAGGAAACATTTCAACAACTTCAACCGGACAAACGGCAGACAACGGAAGTTGGGGTGCAACAAGTTCTTCAACACGAAACGATGGAGCAACAATAAAAACAATCATTTATAACCCAGGAAATGATGCGTACTACGAAGCAGTGGCTGGTTCTGTTGAAGTAAAGTCTTATCAAAAATATGTAAAACGTTCTTGGTGGACGGAATTATGGCATGGAAAATTGTATCAAACAATATATTATACAGTATCTCATGACCCACAATACGCACTTGGTCAAAATGCTATTCAAGTCAAATTTCAGGGTTTTGATAAACCTCAAATCAATGTAACATCAAACGGTTCAGTCGTAATGAACAGTAGTATGAGTGCATTAACAGGTAATATAGATGTTATCTCTAAAAATGGTTCTATTTTGACAAATAGTTCAAAGAATGTAATTTCTGCTGAAAATATTAAATTAATTTCAGAAAAAGGAGATATAGGTTCACAAACGAAGAATATTCAAACAGCGATATATAACAAAGGTCTTTTGAGTGGAAAAGGTAATAATATCTACATAAATTATCCATATTCCGATATCAGTAATATTAATATTGAGGCAAAAGATAATGCATATCTTGCTACATCAGGTGAAAAACTTGGCGGATTAGACAGTATTGTAAATATCAAAGCAAATTCATTGGAATTAAAAGCAGAAAATGGAACAATTAATTTAGATGCAACTCAAAATACAAATATAAACATTGATGTTAACAAAGTTAAAGCAAGAGCAAAAGACGATATTTCAATTATCAACAAAGGTGATTTAAAAATTTCATCAATTACCTCTGAAAATCAAGGTACAATTATGTTAGGTTCTGAAATTGGTTCGATTGTTGCAACAGATACAGAAACCATTAATCCTTATCATATCAATGGAGGAAACGTAATTTTAAATGCGGTAAATGGTTCTGTTGGCACATCTTCTAATGTTATCAAGATTGCAAAAGACGGAATATTCAAAGTGTATGCAAAAGATGATGTAAATCTTTCTTCTGTCGGTAGAATTTATGTTGATTCCATTCTTTCAAATAACGGAAAAGTGACATTAAATGCCGATTATGGAATTATTGCATCAAAGAATACCGATAACCTTGCTTATAATATTGCATCTTTAAATGGCATCGATTTAAACTCGAAACATGGAAACATTGAAAACATTGGTATTAACACAAATGGTGTTATTAATGCATCAGCAGGCTATGATAATAATGTTGCTTCTGGAATGAGTGATATTTCAATTTCCTTGATTTCGAAACAGGAATTGTCACAAGATATTTTGGATTCGTTGACGACAGATGAGCAAAAACAACAAGTTTGGAGTGAATACAACAATGGCTTAAAAGATATGAAAATAGGCACTATTCAAGCGTCTAAAAACGTATTTTTGACATCTGAAAAATCAATAATTAATGGTGTTAGCAATTCGAATATCAAAGGTGAACAAATTATTCTGTCTGCTGGTGTAGGAAACATTGGTGCAGATAATTCCGCAATTAATTTGACAGCAAATAGAGACATTACTGCTTATGCAGGTAATGGAGCAAGTGTTTATCTTTCATCAGAAAAAGATTTGAAGATTAATGAAATTCGTTCATATAACACTAAAGATGAATCGACAGGAACTGTAAATGCGGGTAGTATTTTGAAAAATGTTGTTTTAAATACGAATAACAATATTGCTAATGCTTCAAATATAGCAGAAAATGCTAATGTTGTTGGTGAAAATATTGTTTTGAATGCAAAAAATGATATTGGTTCAAAAATCAAGTTCTTTAAAGTTGATACAACTGATGACACGAACGGATTAAGTTTTGATGCTCAAAATGCTTATATTAATGGTGTAGGACACGATTTGAATATTGTATCCTCAAATTCAAAAGGTGACACAAATATTCTTTCGGATTTGTCTGTAAAAGTTAAAGATACAGTGGCAAACGGTGATTTGATTATCGACAGTTCAAAAGATACAATTCTTGCAGGAAATGTTGCGGCTAATAAAATCAACATAAATTCAGCAAATGAAACGAATTTGTCAAATATCGTTCTCAATTCTGACTTGGAAAATACTTCTACAATGCTTACTGTTGAAAATTCCGAGTTAAAAAATATTGTATCAACATCAACAAATGCAAATATTTTAGGTTCAACTGTCAATAATGATGCTCAAATTACAACGACAGAAACAACTACAATTTCAAATTCAAACTTTAATAATAATTTAAAGAACGATTCAAATATTTCTATTGTAGATGGTTTATCAGTCGCAGATGATGTAGAAATTACGACGACAGAAAAGACAACAATTGGTACAGCAAATATTAGCGGTAACTTGACAAACAATTCGACAAATACAGAAATCACAGAATTGACAGTTGGCGGAAATGCAAACGTCACATCAACAGAGAATACAACAATCGGAACGGCAAATATTAGCGGTAACTTGACAAATAATTCAACAAATACAGAAATCACAGATTTGACAGTTGGCGGAAATGCAAACGTCACATCAACAGAGAATACAACAATCGGAACGGCAAATATTAGCGGTAACTTGACAAATAATTCAACAAATACAGAAATCACAGAATTGACAGTTGGCGGAAATGCAAACGTCACATCAACAGAGAATACAACAATCGGAACGGCAAATATTAGCGGTAACTTGACAAATAATTCAACAAATACAGAAATCACAGATTTGACAGTTGGCGGAAATGCAAACGTCACATCAACAGAGAATACAACAATCGGTACAGCAAATATTAGCGGTAACTTGACAAACAATTCAACAAATACAGAAATTTCAAACAAATTGACTGTAAAGGGAGATACGAACCTTGATGTTGAAAATTCAGTTTCTATTGCAAATGCAGAATTGAAGAATTTGAAATCAACATCAACAACTGCAAACATTTCAAATGTTACTGTCGCAGACGATGTCGAAGTAACGACGACAGAGAATACAACAATCGGTACAGCAAATGTTAGCGGTAACTTTACAAACAATTCAACAAATACAGACATTTCAGATTTGACAGTTGGCGGAAATGTAAATATTACATCAAGTGAAAATACAAAAATCGCAAAATCAGATGTTCAAGGTGATTTTGTGAATAAATCCAAGAATACAGAAATTTCAAACAAATTGACAGTAAAGGGAGATACGAACCTTGATGTTGAAAATTCAGTTTCTATTGCAAATGCAGAATTGAAGAATTTGAAATCAACATCAACAACTGCAAACATTTCAAATATTACTGAAGCAGACGATGTCGAAGTAACGACGACAGAAAAGACAACAATCGGTACAGCAAATATTAGCGGTAACTTGACAAATAATTCAACAAATACAGAAATCACAGAATTGACAGTTGCTGGAAATGCAAACGTCACATCAACAGAGAATACAACAATCGGTACGGCAAATATTAGCGGTAACTTGACAAACAATTCAACAAATACAGACATTTCAGATTTGACAGTTGCTGGAAATGTAAATATTACATCAAGTGAAAATACAAAAATCGCAAAATCAGATGTTCAAGGTGATTTTGTGAATAAATCCAAGAATACAGAAATTTCAAACAAATTGACAGTAAAGGGAGATACGAACCTTGATGTTGAAAATTCAGTTTCTATTGCAAATGCAGATTTGAAGAAGGACATGAATATAAAAGCCAAAGATGTTGAAATTCGAGAAATTGATTTAAAAGGCAACTTTAATTCTTCTGTTGATAATATAGAGGTTAAAACAACAAAAGATATTAATATTGGATATGTCAATGGTAATTCCAATGACTATGTTAATAAAGTGAAAATATCTTCTGATAAGTCAATTCTCAACGGTCGTTCGGATTCTGGATACAATTTCAATGTTAAAAACTTGAATTTGAAAGCTGGAGAAAGTCTAGGAAATGAGAATAAAACACTTAATTTAAAACTTGCTGATGATAATACGTTAACTCTTGTGGCTGGTGATGGTATAAATATTCATACCGAAGGTGCAACTGTAAATTATACAACACTTAACTCAAATTCCTTGACGTTAAGTACTGATGCAAATATAAATATAGATACGTTAAAAGTTAAAGATATGACAATCACAACATCAGCACCGAATTTGTCAATTAACAGTATGGAAATAGGACAAACAGGAACATTAAATGTTGGTAAAAAACATATTGTAATTGATAATACGAACATGCAACCGATGCTCTATGTTGATGTTCAAATGAGATTGAATAAATCTCCAGCAAGTATTAAAGTTGATGAAACGAATAATATTGTTACAGATTCAATCAATGTTCTTCGTCAAAACAGGCATATTTCAGTTAATGACAGTAAATATTATACAAGTATGAATAATTCTTCGACGACAGCAGGTGCTTCAATGGTTGAAAAGATTCCTGTATCAGAGAAACCTGTCGAAAGAGGAAATTCGACATTGTATGAAATGCCAACACAATTTGATTATGATAACCTATACGTAAAACGTTTTATTTTACAAAGTTCAGTCAAAAATCAAGTTGATGAAGCAGTTACTACAAATAATGCTTTTGAGATTGTAAACGCAATAAAAAATACGACAACACCACAAAAAAAACGGACAAATATACTTTCAAAAAAACAAATACAAAAAAACAAAGTCAGTTCATTATAGTTAAATAAAAGGCGAGATTAAAATTATAATTAGAAAGATAGTTTTATAAATAGTGAATGTTAAGCAATCGGGAAAGTGTTTTGTTTTATTGGGGTTTGTTGCCTTTTCCCATGTCTAAAGAAATGTAGTGTCAGAATTATCCTTTTTATCCTTTTCTTATCCTTAAAATTATCCTTTTTTCCGTTGGCTCTCTGCGTTTTGCCCTCAATCTCGCACACTGTTTAGGTTTCAAAAAGGATAAATAAAGGATAATTTTAATTACATTTGAAGAGATTTTATTTAAAAATTTCCCACTGGTCGGAAACCCATTTAAAACGCATATTTCCACGTTTAAAAATATTTAAGGGAAGCAACATTTTTATCTCAAAAAATGTAATCCTAAAGTCAAATGTAATGTTAGAGAAAATTTTTAAAAATCGTTTAAAACTCTTTTAAAACAAGGTTAAAGAGTGTTTTTTGTTTAAAATGTTTTCCGGATGAAATGTTAGAAATAACGATTACATTTTTGAATAAAAATTAGTAAAATGTAATTTTAAAATGTAATTTTAAATGTAATCTTAAAATCGAAATTTCAATTTTATGTAACGCTAAATGTAATTTTAAAATCTAAAATTAGACCATTTGTTTTAATATTTTAATTACTTTTGGATTTTCTATTTTGTAGCAAATCTGATTACCGTTTCTGTAACCGGTTATTACATTTGCATTTTTTAAAATTGTTAAATGCTGAGAAACCGTTGGTTGTGGAACACCTAAACATTCGCTCATTTTACTCACGTTGCACTCCGCTTTTTTAGAAAGATTATATGCAATAGTAAGTCTTGTCGGATGTGCAAGAGCTTTAAAAATTTCTGAATATTCATTTATATCAATGTCTTTATCAGTTTTCATAGTATTAGAATATTATAATGTTTGAATATTGTCAATTTATAAAAATATTGACAAAGAATAAAAGTTTTTGCTAATATTCTAATATACGAATATAAATATATTAGGAGATTATATGAGAGTAATTATAATAGGCGGCGGAGCATGTGGTGCAAGTTGTGCAACAAGACTAAGAAGGTTAGATGAGCGTTGTGAAATTACTATATTAGAACGCACTAATGAAGTGTCTATTGCTAATTGCGGTTTACCTTATTATTGTTCTGACGTTATTAATGATAGGGATAAAATTCTTGTATCTAAGCCTCAAAAATTCAAAAATATGTTTAATATAGATGTAAGGCTAAATACAGAAGTCGTAAAAATCAATAGAAAAGAAAAGTTCGTTGTGTCCTCAAATGGAGAAAAATTCTATTATGATAAGTTAGTTTTAGCTCAAGGCGGAAATCCAATAGTTCCTCCGTTAGAAGGCATTAACAATGAAAATATTTTTACGGTTAGAAGTTTGGCTGACGCTGATAAAATAAAAGATTATATAAAAAATAATAATGTTAAATCAGCTGTTGTTGTAGGAGCAGGATTTATCGGGATAGAAATGGCAGAAAATTTTGCTCATTTAGGTCTTGATACTAAAGTTGTTGAATTATCTAATCAAATTCTTGCTCCCATTGATTATGAGGTAGCTTGTTTTGCTCAAAATGAGATGAGAGATAAAGGAGTTGAATTAATTTTATCAGACGGAGTGAAATTATTTAAAGAAAAAGAAATTGAGCTAAATTCAGGCAAAACAATTCCTTATGATATTGCAATTTTAGCTATCGGAGTCAAACCTGAAACAACATTAGCAAAAAATTCTAATTTGGAAGTAAATAGAGGAATTATTGTTAATGAAAATATGCAAACAAATGATGAAAATATTTACGCAGGTGGAGATAGTGTAGAAATTAAACATTTTGTAACGAATAACGATGTTTTAATACCTTTAGCAGGACCTGCCAACAGGCAAGGCAGAATTATTGCCGATAATATTTGTAATTTAAAATCAACTTATAAAAAATCTCAAGGGACATCAGTATTAAAAGTCTTTGATTATACGGTTGCTTGTACAGGTTATAATGAAAAATCTTTACAACGAGAAAATATTCCATATTGGAAAGCTTTAACTTTTGGAAATTCTCATGCAGGATATTATCCTGATGCTACTTCAACTTTTTATAAGTTATTATTTAATAACGAAGGTAAAATTTTGGGTGCACAAGCCGTAGGATATGAAGGTGTTGAAAAAAGAATTGATGTCATTGCCTCCGTTATGAGAAATCAAGGAACAATTCAAGAATTATTGGATAGTGAATTGTGTTACGCGCCACCTTATTCATCAGCAAAAGACTCTGTAAATATTTTGGGAATGTGTGCAGACAATATTTTGAAAGGTTTGGTAAAACCTGCGTATTACGAGGATATTGTTGGTTCTTATATAGTAGATGTAAGAATACCTGAAAGTTATAATATAAAAACGATAAATGGTGCAGTTAATATTCCTTTGGCAGAGTTGAGAGAAAGAATTAATGAAATTCCAAAAGACAAAAAAGTTATTCTTGTTTGTAATACAGGATATACAAGTTATGTTGCATCAAGAATATTAATCCAAAACGGATACAATAATGTTTATTCTATCTTGGGCGGAATGCAGCTTTATAATGAAATAGAAAAAGATAAAAACGGCAAGGTTAATAAAATTTCACAAGAATTACAAACTGCAAATATAGCAACATATAATGTTGTTAAAGTTGATGCTTGCGGTTTATCATGCCCCGGACCAATTATGAAATTATCAAGCACAATATCAAACTTAAACGATGGCGAGATTTTAGAAATAACTTCAACCGACAGAGGTTTTTATTCTGATGTCGAGGCTTGGTGTAATTCTACAAATAATACTTTATTGAACTTGAGTAATACTGATAAAAAAATAGTTGCGACAATTCAAAAAGGTGTTAATAATGAACAAGCATCCCAAAACAACAATTCTAAAAATGGTCAAACAATTGTTGTTTTTTCAAATGATTTAGATAAGGCACTTGCAAGCTTTATTATTGCAAATGGTGCTAAAGCAAGCGGAAAAGATGTAACAATGTTCTTTACGTTTTGGGGATTAAATATTTTAAGAAAAGAAAATATAACCGTTAAAAAGGGATTTATTGATAAAATGTTTGGCTTTATGATGCCAAAAGGTGCTGATAAATTAACTTTATCTAAAATGAATATGGGTGGTCTGGGTTCATTAATGATGAAGCAAGTTATGAAGAATAAAAATGTTTTGTCGTTGAAAGAATTAATTGAGCAAGCTCAAAATCAAGGAGTAAAGTTTATAGCTTGCCAAATGAGTATGGATGTTATGGGAATACAAAAAGAAGAATTGATTGATGGTGTCGAAATTGGTGGAGTAGCCAAATATATTGCCGAAAGTAACAATTCTAATTCAAATTTGTTTATATAAAAAGAAAAAAGGAAAAAGGAGAAAACATTATGAGATCAGTAACAACATTTGATTTACAGTATGCACATCGCTTTTATGGGTTCAAAGGAGAGGCACAATATTTACATGGACACACAGGAACTTTAACAATTGAAGTTGAAGATTCTGTTAATATGGGCGTAAATATGGTATTTCCTTGCAACGAAATTCAAAAAACTGCTTGGAATGTTTTAAAGAATTTTGACCACGCTTTAATTTTAAGAGAAGATGACCCATTATTACCTGCCATTTTAGGAGTGTATGAGCAACAAGGCATAAGAAATGGTGCACCACAAAATACTATGAAAGGCGAAGCTTTTAAAACCGAATTGGCAACAGCTTATCCTGAATGCAGAGTTGTTGTAACAAAAGAAACAATGACTGTTGAAGGTATGATAAAAATTGTGTACGAACTTTTAAAAGACAAATTAAATATTGCAAAAATCACATTTACAAGGATTCTTTATCTGTAAGATATCTAAAAGTAAAAGAAGAATCATCTAATTCGCCTATCGTTATAATAATATTTTCAATTCGTTTTAATTCTTTCAGCAATTCTTTAAAATTATAAAAAATCGTTATAACAGTAAGGAGTAAATATAATGAGAAAAATATTGTTGTTTTTATTTACGTTTTTTATTTTTTGCAGGATGTTGTTTTGCTGCAACTACAAATTCTTATGATAAATACGGTTCAAAGACAGGCTCTTTCAGAACTAACGGCTCAACAATAAATCAATATGACAAATATGGCAGAAAAGTTGGGAGTTACAGATAAATTTCATTTTTTCTTATTACATTTACAATCCAAATAAGGACATTTGCCGTCTTTTATATGCAATATTTCAGGTGTTATATATTCAACATCAATACCATGAATTTGTCCTAATTTTTTTACTCTATTAAAATAAACCATTTCAGTTTTAGGGTCTTCAAGAATTAATACAACCATTGCTTTTTTGCCTGTCATATATTGGTAATGTAATGCTTGTCCGATAGATTCAGCCCATTTATTAGCGAAATCAAACTCGACAGCGTGGCAGGAAGTCAAACAATCAACTCTTGTTTTATCTTTGTTTTCATATTCCTCAATACCTTTATGTGCAGAACACCAAGCATGTTGATATGAAGATTCGCTATGTGCATGGTATGCATATTTGAAACCATTTTTAGCATATCTGTACTCAACTGCAACAACACTTTGTGTAATAAAAAAAATAAGGAATATCGCAAAAATAATACAATAAGAATTTTTCATTATTTATAATATCCACCCATTCCATCAGATCTTATATGACCTTCATTTGTATAATATCCACCCATTCCATCTGACCTAATATGGTCATTGTCTGTATAAAAACCTCCCATACCATCACTACGGATATGTCCATTTTTAGTGTAGTAACCACCTAAGCCGTCTGATCTGACATGGTCGTCATTTGTATAGTAACCGCCAAATCCATCAGAGCGAACATGTCCATTGTCAGTATAAAAGCCACCCATTCCATCATTTCTAATATGTTCTGCATGAGCAGGAATGGTTAATGCTAAAAAACAGAGAATTGCTATAAACTTAATTTTCATTTTTACCTTTCTTATACTTATGTATTTTAGTATTCAAAAAGTATTATAAATTTTAATCACGTCAAATATGGACTTACTGTTTTAATAGGCTGTAATTACAGTCTATTAAATTGAATTTATCATTAAAATTGTAATTATGCAAGATAACTCTCAAAATAAGACTGCAAAACTTGTTAAGGCTATCGGAGAAATAATAAAAAGGCATAGAGAAGAACAAAATAAAACTATGTATAAAATTTCTGCTGAAGCCGGTGTTCCAAAGGCAACTTGGAGAGAATTAGAACTCGGATTAAAAGATTTTAGATTCTCAACAATATGGAAAGTTGCTGAAGGTCTAGATATGCCTTTGGATAAACTCATTAAAGAAGTACAAGATAAATTAGGGGATAAATTTTCTCTATCTGATTTAAAATAGTATTTTATTTTCCCTTTTCACTGCAAATTTTATGTATATAGTTTTCGTTGACTTTGCACAATATACATAAATTCATTCTTGAACGCTTTGTACCGTCATAAACACGTTTTATGTATCGTTTTATTAGTTCTCTGTCCCAATATTTTGTCATCGTAAAAACACAGCCTGTGGCTTCTGTTAATAATTTTATTGTCGCAGACATTCCGATTATACTTGCCATTAATTTTAAGTCTTCGGTTGGAAAATCTTCGGATGTTGCCGTATCTATCCATGGATACTTTTCTTGTAAACACATATATAGCTCCTAGGGGTTGGGGTAATGGTCTCATCAGTTAACGCCTTACGTTAATACGGTCAGATTGCACCGTTATCCGACCGTTTCGACCTGTTAGATTCTTGCCATTGGAGGAAGCATTACTTCGCAAGTCATATTGGAAATTTTGTCCATCATAGACTGCAATAAATCCATTTGAGCTTCAATGTTTGTACATTTTAGCCTACGGGAATCTTTGCATCTGTAATCAGCATTGTCATCAAGCATAATGTCTGCAAACTTTAATTTTGCTTGTTCGCATTCCGCTACCAATTCTTCCATTTTCATAGTCATCATGTTCATAACTTTTTCTTTCATTGACATTGTTGAGTTTTCCATAGTTTTTTCTCCTTTTCTTTTATGTACCTCTTAAAAGCCATTTAAACTGCTTTTAAATCTTTTTCTTTTTTAATTTTTTCTAATACAGCTATAAGTTTTGAAGCTTCTCGTTTGGATAGAAATTTTATGTCATCAATCTTACATTGGCGTTTTACAAATTTTCTTAAACTTCTAATTTGCTGTACACTTTCTGCTGTATTGCAAATATCCCACCAAATTGCCTCTATTTTCCTCAATTGCAAAGGTGTGGACATTTTAGAATCTCTTTCGCTCAAGTCATCGTATTTTTTAGGTTTCGCAAGTTTCAATTTTTTTGTTTTATCCTGCAAAATTTCAATCAGGATATTGGCTTCGGTTTCAGTAAGCTTTTTTGAGCTGTAAACACCGAAACTTGCAAGCATTTCACGATATAAGTCGTCATCAAGACCCAATATATTTTTAAGAGTATGAATTTGTTTAATTTGTAGTGATGTACTCATAATGTTCCTGCCTTTGTAATTCTTTTCCATGTGCAATTCCGATTTGCACTCCAAATATAAAGACTGCAAGTAGTATTAAAAAGGTGTATAAAAATCTTTCAAATTTTGTATAGTCTTGCATAATTCCTCACACCAATATCTGTTTTACACTTGCTTTTATTACCTCTTCATCCACTTCAACTTCATTCAATTCAGCAATACGGATTGCTCTGACCAAAAGTTTGGTCAGAACTCTCGTATTGCCTGCACAGAACGCAGAAAGAATGGGGTAGATGTGTTTGTAATTTGGAAGGAGTGAAGAGATAATAGCCTGTTTATCATCATCATTTAAAACTTCTAATTTTGCATACATTCCAACCCTAGAGAATAATTGTGCATATTGACGTTTTTCGCCTTTTAAATTAGTTATTAAACGTGGCATTCCGACTAATAAAATGCCGACATTTGCTTTGTCATAAATTCTTCTTACCAATTCAAGTGATTTGTATGGCAAATGCTCTGCCTCATCGATAATTATTAATCGACCTGAAGATTTAAGTTTATCAACAATATCGCTAAACATTGCATGAATTGTGCCACATCCGTCATATCCTAATTTTTTGTGTATTTCAGAGAATAAAACTTTAGGAGTATAACCTAAATCTGCCTCAATTAGAATAACATCAGGATTTTCAATAGCATATTTTTTAACAGCAAATGTTTTTCCAACACCTGCAACGCCACAACAAACTCCAATCTCATTTTCAACGTGGCAAACTTTTGCAATATTGAAAACATCCTGTGCGACACTTGTTTCAACAAAATCGATATTAATTCTGCCTTCACGCAATTTTTCAATATCAATAAAATGAGAAACTGCTTCTTCAATTTTTTTGACGTTACCCTTATAGTTACCGTTGAGCCATAAGTGTAATGCTGTTGAAGAAATATTCATTGCCTTTGCAGTATAAGCATATGTATATTTCTTTTCTTTCATTAACTTGTGTAATTCATCAATTAAACTCATAATTCCTCCTATATAGCCCTTTTCTCTAAATCTCTACGTTTTTCAGCTTCTGTGAGATATAGTTTTTTCTTTGGCTGAATTGGGGTAACATATTTTTCCGGAATAGAATTGTTATTCTTTTCCTCTTTAACAACCATATCCATCTTTGTATTAGATATTTTTGAGACTTTTACATTTGATTTGAAATCAACTTTATCAAGGCTATTAATCAGATTTTCAACAATATCCTCATTTGTAGGATTATATTTTGTCTTGATATATGATTTCAGAATCTTCTTTTCTTTATTTTTAATAGAAACTTGTTTTTGGTATTCGCTCTTTTCAATATCAGTATTTGCCAAGAATGATGCAGGCTGATTTGCGTTTGCTTTGCCTAAATATTCATCTGTTTGAGCATCAAATACCCAAGCTTCTTGATAAGCGTTAATATCTCTGCGGATATAAACTTTCCTGCCTTTTTCGGTAATCATCCACTCTGCCCAATAAGAAATTTGCAATTGAGAATCAAAAATGCCATTCCTTTTGATGGTTATATTGTTTGTAGTTCTCATGCAGAACAATTTTAAGGCATCTCTGCTGATAACTTTTTTATTGGTAAATTCTTCAGCCCATAACTCGTCAGGACACTTACCCTGCAAGACTTTGCCTTTAGATGGCTTTTTGTTTAAATAATTTTCAATAAATCTATCAAATAGAATTTTAAAATCATCAAATTTCATAATTTGATTGTTTTTAATCTCATTCTTTAATTTTTCAGGTCTTTCGGTAATTTTGCCTCCACGATACCCAACAAACCCTTTGGAAAGGTATTCTTTTATTTTCAAAAAGTCCCTTTCCACAGGTTTTGTTTGGGCATTATAGGGGAGTGCGAAATGGATGTGTATGCCGAGATTCTGAATTAAAGAACCACCATCTTTTTTGTGTTTAACTTTTACGGTTCTTGTTCTACCACCTGCAAAATCTTTACAGCGATAGTCTTTACCATTATCAAGATAAACATCTTCAGGAATTCCAAAATTTAAAACTCCATAATAAAATGCTTGAAAAATATGGTCAGAGTTTGGAGAATCTGCGTGTAAAAACCAACCTAACCATTTTGAAGTTTTTGCATCTCTGAATACTGTAACCCAAGGGAAACAAACCATACCGTTGAAATCGACTGCAACATCTATTTGAGCATGGTCTGATACCCAACAAGTTCCGGCATTTAAGTTTGAATAATCTCTTGGAACATAATTCGCATATTTTTTATTCCAAGCTGATTCGCCATATCTTGCGATAAAAATAGCTTGTTCAGGCACTTCATTTCTTAATCTTCTGATGAAGGTTTTGCTTGTTGGAAAATTACTAACGCAGTCAAATCCCTGCCGTTTTGCAAATCCTAATGTTATGCTCCAAGCCGTTTCAACAGAAGGAGCACCTTCTCTTAAATAAATACTTTTAAAATATTCAAAGCATTCGTTATCAACTTTACTGAAACCTTTTCTATGATTTCCGTAATGGGATAATAAAGCTGTTATTCCACCACAAGAATATTTTTTCAAAGCTATTGTCAGAGAAGAATAGCAAGCTTTTTTATGAGGATATTTTTGCGACCAGTCTGCAAGAAAATCTATTTTTTCTTGATATGTCATTCCTTCTGTTAGTCTAAACAGTTCCAAATATTTTTCAGCTTTAGCTTTCATCCATTTTGGAGCATTAGAATATGCCTCTAAACTTTGTTCTACTTCATTTTGTGAAGTCGGTGTAAGGTATGATTTATACTTTTCGATATACTTCAAAGGCATAGATGACAACAGAATTTGATAATTTTTATTCCTACCTGCAAGCTCAAATTTACACTTGTATTCTCCGGATTTGCATTTTCTTCTAATTGTTTCTTTTTTACTATTAGTAAGACTGCAAACTTCTTCAATATTTAACCAAACATCTGAAGTGTTATTCATTATTTAACACTCCTTTTGTTTTTGAATAAAATCAGTACGTTTTCTTTCATCCATTGGTCAAATAATTCATTTTTTCGGCTACCTTTAATAAGCATATTTATATAGTTACGAGAGAAGCCTAACTCTTTGCCTAAGTCACTTTGAGTCATCTTCAATTCTTTTAAACCAATGATATATTTTTGATTTAACGATAGCCTCATTCTCTCCGTCCTCTAATCGATTTTTAAATTTTGTTATTCATTATTTAATATACTATTTAAAAATGAATACTGCGTCAATGATTTTAGTAAAATTGTGAACAAAGTAACAAGAAAAATTTAATTCATAATTTTAAAATACTGATTAAATAACGCATAAAGATATATTAAAATATGAAGTATTGTAAAGAAGTTGCGAATAGTTTTGTTGAAAATTTGAATAATTTATGCAAACATGTTTTTTGAAAAGGAGTGCTATTACAGATGACTATACAAGAGAGATTAAAATCTTTTAGAATGCAAGTATCTTCAGGAATTGATGCATTTTGCGAAGAGCTATTGAAAAATGGATGTAAAATTACAGCACCGACCATTTATGGTTATGAGGGAGGACAAAGACAACCTAGTGTTTCGTATATCAGCGGATTAATCAAAGTATATGATGCCAATCCTTTTTGGCTTTTACAGGGTGTCGGAGAGATGTTTGTATCTGAAGAAGATAAATCAAAAGCAAATATGCCTGCAAATGTTGATTTAACTAACACAGTATTTATTCCTGTTGTAAATATGGATGTATCAGCAGGATTTGGTTCATTAACTGAAGAGATTGAATCAACTAAAGATTTTGTGTCTTTCGGTAAAGATTGGATTAAAAAGCATATAAGTGCGAATATAAATAATTTGGTTATGTTTACCGTCAGAGGCGATTCAATGGATGGTGGTAACAGCAGAATTAAAAACGGTTCGCAAATAATAGTAGATACAAGTGTAAAAGAATATATAAATGACGGTATTTATGCAATAAGAATAGAAAACGCCTTATTTGTAAAACGCCTGCAATATATGCCGGGAAAATTATTAGTTAAAAGCGATAACCCAATATACCAACCATTTGAAGTGGATTTAAAAACTGATAGTGTGAATATTATTGGCGCTGTTGTTTATGTTATGAACGACATGTCCTGCATATAATAAAATAATAAAAATACAAAAATACGGAACTCAAATATGAATTCCGTCTTTTTATTTTATCTTATATATTAATTAATATGTTAAATTCAAAATCACAAAAATTTTTAATTGTAAAAAGACACATGATTTGATTTCTTTGGACAGATGGTTTGATTATTTCGGTGCAAAAAATTGCACCCTACTCACTAATGCTCATGTACGGTAAAGTATCACAAGAAAATTATGTCGAATTGACAGCCGCC
>SAMEA104315421__coassemble_480_pt1 | contig 101671 bp, 80 predicted proteins | sample SAMEA104315421__metabat2_high_PE_028 | metagenome-assembled genome bin SAMEA104315421 (sample SAMEA104315421) | gut metagenome | biome: Monkey gut; feature: monkey-associated habitat; material: faeces | place: China | collected 2013
TTTATTTTGCATGATAAATAATAAGATTTTGTAAAAATACACTGTTTGCACTACTTCTAATTATGTAGTACAAATTGTTTATTTACATGTTTTTACCATTTCAAATCCATGAAAACCATGAATTGACATGGTTTCCGACATGTTAACTTTTGTAAACATAAATATATACAAAAAAGCAATTTTTTTTTCTTCGATGTTTTTATTAATGTGTAAAGAGAAAAATAGAGATTACAAAAAGGTACTTTAGAGAAAGAGGAGAAAAAAGATGGGTTACGCATTATTTACGGCAAGGAAGTTAGCACTTCAGTCAAGAGTCAACAATTTAAACGCACAATTGATGGCAATTTCGAACCAACAAAACGCTTTAACTGATCAAATCACGAACAAGCAAATGATGTCAGATTTGAGAAGTGCAAACGCTACAGCAAACGCTTACAGTATTTTCCAAGGCAGCGGTCAATCTGACAAAGATACTGCTACATTGCAAAGCACTTTGGCTCAAAACGAAAAGACAAAAACTATGTCAAACATCGAAATCACTAACCTTCAATCGAAAGTTAATGCTTTGGATACTACAAGAGAAGCCTTAGAAACTCAATTAAACGCAGCATCTAACGAATTACAACAAGTTGAAAAAGCTGAAGAATCAGCAATCAAAAATGCAACTCCACAATACGTTGCATAAGACAATCACCACATCTGATTCCTCTCTCTAAAACAATTTTGTAAACAAACTATTTTCTCTCTATCTCTCTCTAATTAAAGTACAGCCCTCATTCGAGGGCTTTTTTTTGTCAAAGAGAGGAAAGTAGGACGAAGTCCCTGTCATTGCGAACGAAGCGTCAGCGGAGTGTGGCTATCCAGTAAATTTTCGGTCGACTAAAGTCGACCCTACTCTTGCGAAGCAAACCCGAAGTGTAAACGAACGAAGTGAGTAGATGCACTCCGCAAAGGAGTCGTCCTCTTTTCTTTCTTGTTGGGGTACACGTTATTCTTTCTTTTCTCATCGAAAAGAAAAGAAAGAATAATGGGTACATATCAAAGAATTTATCAAATGAATATGAGAATTTTTTATTAATTTCAGATGACTGGATTGCTTCACTCCGTTCGTAATGACTCTTACCGAAAAGTATTATTCAATTACTGTTTTTCCTAATGACAATGAATAATGATAGCAAACACATCATTTATATGTTGTTACTCTGCATCTTTCATTTCTTCAAAAACTTCAGGATACAGGTCTTTTCGCAAGAAACTTGTCCAACTTATTAGTGAAGTCAAAATGATATATGAACTTCCAAGGCTCATCAGCGAAATTGCAACAGTTTTTAACAGTGGTGAGTGAAAATTAAAACTTATCAAAAACAAACCTGCAAAAAACACTGCAAGCAAGAGACAAAGCGTATATATGTTATATTTTGCCAACTCTTTTTTATACTTCAAATAGGAATATATCGGGCGACATTCACCAATCGAAAAAGTAATGATAAATCCGCTGCAAAGTAAAATATTCAGATAACTAATGACAGGAGACAAAATATTCAAAAACACATAACCTTCGTCGTTTTCAAGCGACATGACAGAAAACAAACTTTTCGGCAAAATATACTCCGCAAGGCAATACAGAGTAACAGTTGTCACCATCCAGCCAACGCAATTTATAAAAAATGAATAGACGAAAAACAACATAAGTTTGCTATTTGTTTCAAAAGTATCTTTAATATTCAAAATTTTTCGGATTAAGTAAATTCCATACAAAATATTCAAAAATATTGCCAAAAACAGACCTTCGCCATAATTTGTCAGAGCAAAATTCAGTCCAAAAATTGATATCGTAAAAAAGATATTTTTTCCAATAAACGGATATGTGCAAATTTCTTTAAAAGACAGATTTGGTGGAGCATAAGGTTCATCGCAAGATAAAATATCGAATTTATCTTGCGAAATCAAATCATCAAATACGTCTTTTAATTCAGGATTATCAAAGTTTTCTTGTGTCACTGATTATGCTTTCGTGCTTGATTTACGAAAGTTTCATATATTGAACGCCAGTGATGTAACCTTCTAATTCAGAACGGTTAACAGTAACTTTTTTGTCTGAATCCCATGGATTAATAATCGTGACGGTATCGTCAGTAACTGCTGTTACTGTCAAAGCGTGACCGCCGACAGTATTTGTCGTGAGGTCAATAGTTTGACCTTCGCTTCCGCCTACGCCGCCTAACGTAATACATCTATCGTTTGTGCCTGCACCTGTGAAGGTAAATCTTTCAATGCCTGCTGGTGTATTGGCATCAACTTTTTTGTAATATCCGCTTGAATCTTTGTAATATCCACCGTTCGGGTCGGAAGTATAGCCATTTTCAGCATAAACACTTGCATATGCAACAAACGCATCTGAAGTGTTATTCATTTTGTCAAGTTCGCTATGAACTTTGTCACCGCTTGCATATTCAGCATGTTCACCTGTCAAGAGGAACATAACTTGTGACATGTTTCCGCTCGTAAGTGCACTCTTGCCTGCATTATAGTTTGCTTCACTTGTCGATTGCAATACATAAGCGGGCCATTCGGGCTTGCCCTGAATTTGTCCGTGGTATGCTTCTTCACGGAACTGTTCGTAAGCAAGTTCAATCAACATGATATCGTCGTCCCCTTCTGAGTAACGACCCATGCCCGAGCCTGCAATAGTTCCGTCTTTCGAACCAATCGTTGCACTGTCAGCGGCTTCGATTTGGTCTGAGTTAAACGTGTAAGAACGTTCAATTCCGGGGAATTTTACGGTGTAAGTACCGTCATTATTGTCTTGAATTGTATTTTTGATAATTTCTTGCCCTTGAGGTGATTCAGACAAGGATTTTAATGTTGCTAAAAGATAGCAATCGCCCGTGCCTTGTTGTTGAACACGTTCGTCAAACTGCCTGTTGATATTGACCATACCGTTTTCTTCGTCAATATCTTCTTCAAGTGCATCTAAAACAAGCGATGACACTTTGTCTGCTGAAAAAGCTTCGTCGATTTCGCTCGTATCATACGTTGCTATCGAATCAGCATTTGGCGTAATTTCTTTACCTTCAGCGGCATTTTTGCCACCATAGTAATTCATAATTGTTTCTAAATCTTGGTTAGAAAGATTGTTAATCTCGTTGCTGTTGTTGTTTTCAAAAATACTCGCACTTTTGAGTGTCAAAGAGTTTTTCGCAATTTCATTCAACTGTGAGGAGTCAATCTTTACCTTGTTAGTTAAATTTCCAAATTGAATTGCCATGTTTTCACCTACACTTGTACTTTTATTTCATCGACATTTCACGGTGCAACTTTAATCCTATTTTGGAAAATTGAATTTTTGTAACAAAAATTAATTTACAGCAACCATTCTTTCAATTGCTTTTCGGGCTTTTGTAGCAATTTCTTCGTCCACAAAAACTTCATTTTCTTCTGTTTCAAGAACTCTCAAAACATCTTCAAGCGTATTTAATTTCATGTTCGGACAAACTGCTCGTTTGCAAACAAGATAAAATTTCTTTTCCGGATAATCTCTTGTTAATCTGTCGACAACGCCCTTTTCTGTTACAATAATAAATTCTTTTGCATCAGATTCTTTTGCATATTTCATAATTCCTGTCGTCGAGCCTATGTAATCAGCAAATGCAGTAACCGCTTGGTGACATTCAGGGTGAACGAGAACTTTTGCCTCAGGGTGCTCAGCCTTTGCCTTTTCGACATCTTCAACCAAAATACCCAAGTGTGTAGGGCAATATCCGGGGTATGTTATGACTTCCACATCGGGAAGTTGATTTCCAACATAAGTTCCTAAATATTTATCAGGGGCAAAAAGTACCTTCGGAACATTCATTGATTTTACAACATGCACTGCATTTGCACTTGTACAACAAATATCCGCTTCTGCCTTAACTTCTGCCGAAGAATTTACATAACAAACAACAGGAACATTCGGATACATTTCCTTAAATTCTTTTATTTGTTTTAAATCAACCATGTCTGCCATTCTGCAACCTGATTCGATGTTAGGGAGCAAAACTTTTTTTTCAGGAGATAAAATTTTTGCAGTTTCTGCCATGAAATATACACCGCCAAAAACAATAATCTTTGCATCGGTTTGTGCAGCCTGTCTGCTGAGTTGGAGTGAATCCCCCACAAAATCAGCAACTAAGTCTATTTCCGCATTTTGATAACAATGTCCCAAAATTACTGCATTCTTTTCCTTTTTTAATTTATTAATTTTTTCGGCTAAATGTTGTATATTTCTCATAATTGCATCTCAACTTCATAATCAATTATGATTGTACTCAAAAAAAGTTTAGAAAGAAAATTTATATTAACAAATGTAAACAAAAACGTGAAAATGCCTAAAGAATCATGGTTTTCCACCGATATACATTATGTAGGTAAGTGAAATTGAAAGATTAGGACAATGACTAATTTAAACTTTAACAGTTTTTTATTAAAGAAAATCGCTCTTGAAGGTTCATCTTTTGGTTTTTTAACTGCCAATAAATATGATCAATACCAAAACGTTTCGGCGTTTGACTCAGCAACGCTTGAAGATTTGAAGAGTATTGATATCGAAAAATTATTAAAATCAGATGATGCACTTGCAGCTGTTGATGAAAATGCAACTGCTGATCAAAAAGCATTGGCTGAAATGGTAAAAGCATTTTTAGAAATTGATGGTGTTCAAAAAGTCGCAGATGCCGATGGAAACGGTGAATTAAATAGTGATGAAGCACTTGAATTCTTACAAAATTCAATGGCATTCGATGGCGATTTGACAAGTTTAACCATGGACGATTTGGACAAAGTTGTTCAATCATTGAATATCGACTTGAATGATGTAATTGATAAAGCAATCGAAGAATCACTCGGTATCGATACAGAAAAACTTGAAGATGAAGCAAAGAAAGCCGCTGAACAAACTAACAGTGCTAACGGTGCCGGTTCAACTGGCTCTGTTGGTTCAGCAGGAAGTTACTCACCGAGCGGCACAGGTTCAACTTCAAAATCTTCTGCAGCAAACCAAAAATCAACAGAAGAAACAGTTGCTGAATTAGAACAACAAATCAAAGACAAAGAAGGCGAAATCACTGCCGCTGAAGAAGAAGCAGATGCTCAAATCCAAGAACAAGAAGACGCTAAGAAAAAAGCGATGGAGCAAGCAGGTGTTTCTGAAAAAGAATATCAAGAATACAAAAAACAAGAAGAAAAAATTGAAAAAAGCATAAAAGAAACCGATAAAGAAATTGACGAACACAACAAGACAATTTCTGACAATGAAGCAACAATTTCTTCAAACAAAAACTACATAGGTTCAATTGAAAGCGAAATTTCAAACAACGAAACTGCATTGGGTGCAGTAACTGGTGATGACGATGCAGCCGCTTCTAAAAAAGCAAGCATCAACGAAAAAATTTCAAATCTTAAAGACAAAAAAGCATCAGTTGAAGAAGAAAACAAAAAATTAGAAGAAAAGAACGCTAAAGAAAAAGAAGCAATCCAAACTGCTGAAACCAAAAAGAAAGAACTTGAAACTCAAAAACAAGAACTTTTGAGCAAGACATTGCAAAACTCAGAAGGCTTTGGCAAAGGTATCCAATCATCTGAAGCAGTTGGCAAAATCAAAGAACAAATCGCAACTTATGACACAAAGATTGCTGAAATCAGAAGCCAAAAGCAAGAAAAAGTTGCAGGTCTCAGAAGCGAAATCCAAGAGTTGAACGTAAAACTCAACGATGCTAAGCAAAAAGAAGAAAGAGACGGATTCTTAAAAGAAAACTCATTCCTAGCTGGTGAAGATGTTCTCGAACTTGCAAATAAATTCGAAGGCAAAACACAAGATGAAATGAGACAAATAATGAGAGAAGCAGGCTACCAATTCGATGACGGAGCATGGTGTGCAGACTTCGTAAGTTTCATCGCTGGTCAAACAATCGGTGAAGAAAACCTTCCCGATTGGTATAAAAATTGTAACAGAGCATATTGCCCTGATATCCAAAGCAACGCAAAAGCAAATGGAGCTTTCGTTGGTGAAGACCAAGCAAAACCAGGTGATGCAGTATTGTTCGACTGGGACGGTGACGGTAGTGCAGATCACATCGGATACGTTACAAAAGTAAACGGTGACGGCACAGTTGAAACTATCGAAGGTAACACTGGTGGCAACAACGCAGGCAGCCAAGTTGCTTCAAAACAAAGAAACAGAAGTAACATTCTTGGTTATGTAAAATTAACATAAGATATGTAAGAAATAAAAATCAAAAAGAGATTGTAACGTTTATGTAACAATCTCTTTTTTTTTGTTAAAGTTTAATCAAATACAGTCGACATACATGATGAAAGGTGTAAGTGTAAAAATGGCTAATTCGAATATCACGAATTATTTGATGAAACGTTTGCAAGGCGTCAACAACAATGTTCTTTCGAACAACAGTTTGTTTGGTACAAAAACTGTGCAAACAGGTGCTTCGATTTTCAGTAATATTGAAACCTCAAATCTTGAAAATTTTGATTATGAAGCAGCGTTAAATGCACTTTCAAACGGCAAAGCAGATAGTATTAATGAGACTGCAAATCAGCCTTTATCTGATATTTTCAAAGGTTTGATGTCAAACGACACAGTTCAAGGTCTTGCTGATATCGATGGTGATGGAGTTGTTTCAAGTTCAGAAGCAAAAACATTTATCGAAGGTATGGCAGGCTTAGATGGTGATGTTGAATCACTTTCTCAAGAAGATATCGATGCCCTCATTGATTCAATGGGTACAACGACTGAAAGCCAACTTGCAAAACTTGTCGAAGAAGCAATAAAAGGAGTAGAAGACGCACTTGACAAGCAAAGAGAAGTTGCAGCACAAACAGCATCAATGCCTGCTATGGTAGGTAATGCATCACCTGCTTCATCTACTTCATCTGCAAACCGTACAAATTCATCAACACCATCATCAACATCTTCACGCAGTGCTTCAAAATCTAAAACAAAAACTGCTGAAGATGAAGTTGAAGAGTTGAGAAAACAACGTGAACAAATTATCAGCGATGCTGACAAAAAAATTGAAAGCAAACAAAAAGAAAAAGATAATTTAGTTTCAAACAACACAACAATCAGCACTGAACTTAAGTCTGAATACTCTACTCAACAAAAGACCTTGAGCGATATTCAATCTAAGAAATCAGATTATGAATCAAAACTTAGCACTCATAAGGGCAAATTGTCTGACATAGATGCTGATATTGCAGCACTTGAAGGTGAAAAAAGCACCTTAAAAACTAATAACAAAGATTCAAAAATTAATTCCGAAAACAAATCAAGATTGTCGGAATTGAAAAAATCAATTTCTGCAAAGAAAGAGAAAAAAGCAAATCTTGAAGAAAAAATCAAAAATGATGAGTCTAAAATCAAAGAATTAGAAAAGAAAGAAAAGGCTCAACAAAAAGTTGTTAAAGATGTTGAAAAGCAAATCGGCGAAGCAGATCCTAAACTTAAAGCAAAAATGGATAAGTTGACGGCTGCAATCGATAAGTTGAAAACAGAAAAAACATCTGACGTTGCAGAAATCGACAAAAAGATTAAAACAAAAGAAACTGAACAAAAGAAAGAGGCTAAAAAGGCTGGCGAAAGCAAAGGTAAGGCTTCAAACGACATAGGCAGTGGACTTGTAAAACTTGCAAGCAAATATATGGGCTTGAATGAAAAAGATGGTTCATATAAGTTGTTCACAAACGGCAGAACAGAATCATGGTGTGCAGACTTCGTAACTTATGTTGTTAAAGAATACGCAAAAGAAAACGGTATGTCTGTTTCGAAAGGTTTTGGCTCACCCGCTGTTTCAAACCTTATGTCTTGGGCACAAAGCAAAGGCGTATTTGACAATACATCAAAAATGTCAAACAACCAAAAACTCAGTTACTCACAAAACAACTTGTCAGTTGGTGACGTTATTATCTGGAAGAGCAATGGTGCTTCTCACACAGGTATTGTTAAGTCAATCAACAAAGACGGCACATTCACAACAGTTGAAGGTAACTCAAGCGACCAAGTTAAATCAAACAAGAAAAGTATTTACGATAAGAGTCTCACAGGTTTCATCAAACTCAGCGATATCGTATCATAAAATTTACAAGACCTCGAAAGAGGTCTTTTTTTAATGAAAATACTTGTAAAAATGCTTTATTAGTATTATCATGAACTAAGTTTTTTAACGGAGTTCAATATGAATTTTCAAAGCATAAAGGATATGTTTAATAAGAATAAGTCGAAACATCGTTACTTGAGTTGCGAGTATATTCAGCACGGGTTTAATGCTGATTATGAGGACATCAAGATGTGCTGTATGAATACGCACGAAGGCGGTGGTCGTCAGATTTTAATTCCGAATTATTATGGCGAAAAAATCGACTGGGACAAATTTTTTGCGGAAAAACGTGAAATGCGTGAACTCAATAAGAGAGGGATAACGCTTGATCGTTGCAAAGGTTGTTTTTTCTTAAAAGAACGTGAGTGGGACGACGAGGATTATATTTCATTTATGGTGTTCAATCACTGGACGAGATGTAATTGTAAGTGTAATTATTGCTTTACTTCAGAGAACTTCGAAGAATTTGCAAAACGACCTAACTATCCTATTTTTGAACAAATTAAAGAACTTGCAGACAGAAAACAACTCAGACCGGGGGGAGAAGTCGGATTTGGCGGTGGAGAACCGGCAATTTTGGACGAATTCGAACCGCTTGTAAACCTGCTTATTGATGCAGGAATGGACAATATTCGAGTACATTCTTCCGGCGTAAAATTTTCACCAGCAATTGCAAGAGGTATCTCAGAAGGTATCTTAAACGTGGTTATTTCGCCTGATGCAGGCACGGCTGAAACTTATAAGAAAATTAAGAACGTGCCTTTGTTTGATAAAGTTTGGGAAAACGTAAGACGTTATGCTCAAGCGGAAACGAAGGATAAAGGCTTGGCAAGAACGAAATACATTATAGTCCCTGGGTATAATGATACGTTTGAAGAATTTGAAAAATGGTTTGAACTCACTGTTGACGCTGGCGTAAAATGGATTGTTCTTGATATCGAAGGTGGTTGGTATCAGTGGCATAAACACAATGTTCCTCAGCATATTTACGATATGATTGACTATGGTATGAAAAAGGCTGAAGAACTCGGAATGATGCGTTGTGAGTTGTATGACAGAGCAAATGATATGAATATTCATCGTGGAGAATACGGACATTGATTTATAAAAGTTGCACAAAAATTGAACATGGAATAAATTTTGATATCGATTCGATAAAACTTTGTTGCCAATACAGTGCCAAAGGTGGCGGAAACACTAAGGTTATCGAAGACTATCAAGGCGGTCCGATTGATTGGGACAAGTTTTTTGCCTTAAAAAAAGAGATAAAAGACCTTCATAAATCAGGAGGTACATATTATAAATGCGAAGGTTGCATTTACCTTGAAGAACAAGAATGGTACGAATCTGACCAGTTCAATTTTTTCAACCTCGACTATTGGACATATTGTAATTGCAACTGTATTTATTGCCATACGCACAATAAGAAGGATTATTATAATACTAAAAAGAATTACGATTTCTTGCCTATTTTGAAGGATATGATTGATAAAAACCTTTTGATGAGAGGGGGAGACGTAAGTTTCGGCGGTGGCGAAGTTTGCTTGCTTAAAGAGTTTGAAGAATGTTTACAAATTTTCCTCGACTACGACTACTTTATCAGAATTCACACTGGCTGTATCGATTATTCGAACGTTATTGAGGACGGATTACGTCGTGGAAAGGTCGATTTGATTGTATCTGTCGATTCTGGTACAGAGGAAATGCATGCTCGAATTAAAGAGGTTAAAACATACGATAGAGTTTGGGATAACCTCAGACGTTATGCGGCAATTCAACAAAATCGAGAACTCGTAAAGGTTAAATATATTGTAATTCCTGGAGTAAACGATACTCATGAAGAAATCAACGCATGGCTTGATAGATGCGTGGAATTCGGAATTGGATATGTTTTGCAAGAGATTGAGTCACAATGGTTCTATTCGAGACGTGATAGAATTCCTCAGTATATTTATGACTTGTTTGATTATACAAAACAGGCAGCAATGGATAGAGGTCTGGTTTACGGCGAATATGAACGTGCGGCACACATGCTTGCAGAACGCCGTGAAAAAGAGGCTCAAGCGGCTGAAGATGCTGAAGATTAATTTTGCAAAAATATTTTAGGGGTGTAAAATATTTTTATAAGTTTTTCAAAGGATTTAAGAATGAAATTTAAAAGTTGTAACTGGATAACACACGGAATGAATTTTGAACCTGGACACATCGAAATGTGTTGTTTGAGATGTCATGTCGGCGGTGGAAATTTGTACGTTAAAAAACCATACAACGGCGAACCTTTGGACTGGAACGAAATTTACCAACTCAAAAAGGCTTATATTGATGAAAATAAGCGTGGTGAGATAAATCCCAAGTGCGAAGGCTGTTTTAACCTTTGGGAAAAAGAATGGTTTGAGCAAAAATTGTATTTCAATTATTTGCATTTTAACCATTGGACACACTGCAACTGTAGATGTATTTACTGTTTTACGGATTACAATAAGGAATATTTTAATTCGCAAAGATTTTATAACGTTTTGCCTGTAATTAAGGATATGTTTGATAAAAAATTGTTCAAACCTGGTGGGGAAATTACCTTTGCCGGAGGAGAGCCGACTATTCTTGATGAATTTGAAGAATTGCTTGATTTGCTTGTAGAAAAACAAGTTCCGAAGGTAATTATTCACACTTCGGGGATTAAATATTCTCCAGCGATTGCGAGAGGCATTAACGAGGGTATTGTTGATGTCGTTTTGTCGCTTGATTCAGGCACAAGAGAAACTTTCAAAAAGATTAAAAATGTAGATGCGTTTGATAAAGTTGTTGAAAACGCAAGACGTTATGCAGAGGCTGAAAAGCCCGAAAATATCCCACTTGTAGCGACTAAGTTCATTATGATGCCAAATATCAATGACAATATTGAAGAGGCTGAAAAATGGCTTATGATGACTTATGAATGTGGTGTACGCTCGATTGTAATTGATATTGAGCATGAATGGTTCAAATTGCAAAGAGAAAAAAGTGCATTCCCTCAACATGGGCGTGACGTGATTGCATATATTCATGAACGTGCATCGGAATTGGGATTGATGGTTACATTGTATAATTCTGCAAGATATTTTGTTAACAATGAACAAAATTTCCCGAATTATGACTTTATTCCTTACCATTACCCGTCTTTCGGCAAATATGACAAAGAACATGAACAAAATAATGACCAAGATTGTGCTTGTGTAGATAAATGTAATAGCGATTGCGGAGAAAATCAGTAACAGTTAAGTTATGTTCGGAAAATTTAAGAAATACTTTTCTGAAATTTGTACTATCGCTGCACCGATTATTGTCGGAAATTTAGGACATACTTTGACTGGGGCGGTCGATGTTTTTGTTGCGGCAAAATATTCGATTGATGCTTTGGCTGCGATTGCGATTGCGAATTCGATATTTTTTACGGTATCGTTTCTCGGAATAGGCTTTTTAATTGCGATTTCGATTGTTTTGTCTAATTATCGTGGTGCAAAAATGCACACGAAGAGATATTTTTCTTCGGGGGTAATTTTGTCACAAGTTTTGGCATTGATAACTTGGGTGCTTTTGGTTGGAATTACTTATTTTATACCTCATTTCGGGTTTCAAGAGGAACTTGTTAAAGATATTCAAGTTTATATGTACGTCACATCGTTCTCGGTGTTTGGAATGTACTTGTTTCAAGGGATTAAGGAATTTTTGCTTGCCCACGAAATTGTAAATTTTCCCAATTATTTGCTAATTGCATCTGTCTTGTTAAATTTAGTTTTAAACTGGATTTTAGTTTTCGGCTGGGGATTTATTCCTGCAATGGGCGTTTTAGGCTTGTCGGTCGCAACGTTGATAGTCCGCATTGTTATTGGCTTTGCGATGGTGATTTATACTTGGAATATGATTAAAAAATCTTGCAATAGCCCTCAAATTTATGATAAAGAATATGTCAAAAGTTTGATGAAAGTGGGATTTCCGATTGGTGTTGGATTTTTGGTCGAATTTTTGGGCTTTAATATTGTTACAATGGCACTTGGCCGCCAATCGGCGTTGCTTGCGGCTGCTCATAATATTTTGATAACACTTGTTGACGCTGCATTTATGATACCATTGGCTATCTCTTCTTCAATTGCGATTAAGGTTGGATTTTTCAATGGTGCAAAGAATTTTGGCGAGATAAAGAATTTTTCTCTAGTTGGAATTTTTATGTGCTTTTCGTTTATGTTTGTAATGTCGGTACTTTTTGCGGTTATGCCCGATGCTTTTATCGGCATATTTACTCACGATAAAGACCTTTATAACATTGCATTGCCAGTTGTTTCGTTATTTGTTTTTTATGAAATTGTTGACGGATTGCAAATTGCACTTGGTGGCGTTTTGAAGGGCTTAAAAATGACCAAACAGGTTACGGCTTCTGTACTTTCAGGATATTGGTTTTTTGGCATACCTATAGGATTTTATCTTGCTTATGCTCATTCAATTCCGCTTGAAGGTTTCTGGATAGGGCTTTTGATTGCGGCAACAATGATTTTCGTATTTGAATTGATTTTTGTTTTAAAGCGAATGAGTATTTTGAAAAAAGAATATTCATAACCGTTTTTAACTAATTTTTTTGATGTGATATAATTTTTTTGAAAAGAGGAATTATGACATTAATAGAACGAATACACGACGCAGCAAGGGTTTTGAACGGAAATATCAGAGTTACGGATTTAATTCAAGCCCATAATATTGCACCGAATGCAAATGTATATTTAAAGTGTGAAAACTTGCAAGTGACAGGCTCTTTTAAGATTAGGGGGGCTTTTTATAAGATTTCACAACTTTCTCAAGAAGAACGTGAAAAGGGCGTAGTTGCATGCTCTGCAGGCAATCATGCTCAAGGTGTTGCAGTTTCTGCACAAAAAAATAATATTAAATCGACAATTTTTATCCCGAGCATTGCTCCGTTGTCAAAAATTGAGGCGACAAAGAGTTATGGTGCAGAAGTTAAGTTGATAGACGGAGTTTATGACGATGCTTATGAGGCTGCGGTTAAGTATTATAAGGAAACTGGTGCAGTTTTTGTTCACCCGTTTGACGATGAATTAGTAATCGCAGGTCAAGGTACGATTGGGCTTGAACTTTTGAGACAGTTGCCTGAACTCGATGCGGTTGTTGTTCCGATTGGTGGCGGCGGCTTGATTTCAGGAGTTGCGGCTTGTATCAAAAATATCAATCCTCGATGTAAGGTCTATGGCGTTCAGGCACAAGGTGCACCGAGTATGGTCAATGCGATGGAATTGCACGAACTCCATACTCTGGATAAAGTTTCGACGGTTGCTGACGGTATTGCGGTTAAAACCCCTGGTAGTTTGACATTTGACCTTTGCGAAAAGTATGTTGACGACATCGTCACTGTTTCAGAGGACGAAATTGCGACGGCTATTTTGACCTTGATTGAACAACAAAAACTTATCGCTGAAGGTGCTGGAGCGGTTTCTGTTGCGGCTGCAATGTTTAATAAATTGCCGATTGCAAATCAAAACATCGCTTGCGTTGTATCAGGCGGTAACATCGACGTTACAATCCTTTCGAGAGTAATCAATAGAGGTCTTATGACGTCTGGTAGATTGTCCGAACTCACAATCGAACTTTTGGACAAACCTGGTCAGTTGAAGGAAGTTGCAACAACTATCGCTGATTTGGGTGCAAACGTCGTTCGAGTTCACCACAACCCAGGTGGCAAAAATACTGATATCAACGGCTGCTACCTCAAAGTTTCTATGGAAACAAGAAACCACGAGCACCTCGCTGAAATTAAAAAAGCACTCGAAAACAAAGGCTATAACATAATTAAAGGATAAAAAATGGAAATTATTTCTACAAACAACGCTCCTCAGGCTGTAGGGCCATACTCTCAGGCAGTTTTGGTCAATGGAACTTTGTATGCTTCCGGTCAAATTGCAATTGACCCTGAAACTCAAAAAATGGTTGAAAACGACATTGTTGCACAGACAGAAAGAATTTGCAAAAACATCGAGGGCGTTTTGAAAGCGGCAGGTATGGGTTTTGAAAATGTTGTAAAAACGACTTGTTTCTTGGCAGATATGGCTGATTTTGGGACGTTTAACGGAATTTATGAAAAATATTTCATTTCAAAACCTGCTCGTTCTTGCGTTGCGGCTAAAGCACTTCCGAAAAACGCACTTGCGGAAATTGAAATTATTGCGGTAAAATAAACTGAAAAATTTTTAAATTAACTCCGATTTGCATTATGCAGTCGGAGTTTTTTATAATTTCAATATTTTTGCATGAGCAACTGAAGATTAATATGGGCTATTTAGTATAATTCAGACCGACAGGTTTTCTAAAATCTGTTTGAAGTAAATCGTAGAAAACTTTATCTGCTTTTGTCAAGTCTATATTGTATTTTAATCTTCCATTTGTATAACCGTAATAATCGCAGGCTTTTTATCTGTATCACATTCAAATATTGCAAGCAATACCACTAAAAATAATTTATTAAATAACAGTGTTTATGGAAACCATTTCATATTTTTATTATAAATCAAATTCTTATATTCAACACAAAAATTGACAAGTGTCGGATAATTTTGGTTGTAAATTTTGATAAATTATGCACGAAAGGAGAAAAATATGGAAAATTATGTATGCACAGCGTGCGGCTGGAAATATATTCCAGAAGAGCATGACAATGTGAAATTTGAGGATTTGCCGGAAGATTTCGAATGTCCTGTTTGCGGAGTCGGCAAAGATATGTTCATCAAACAATAAAACTTACCGCCTGAGATGCTGGAAAATGAGCGTTTCAGGCGTATTTAAAATTTATTTTGACATTCTGTTTTAAATAAACTATCATAACGTTGTACAAATAATGAGGATTTAAAATGGATAACGTCGAAAACATCGTTTCATTAGAAGAATATTCAGTCACTTACAAACCGGGGATATATTTTTTAGGTGACCCGTGTTATGTAATTCTGGGAACAGAATTGTGGGACAAGGCTTGCGAAGATTCTGGCGAATTTCGTGCATTTAATGAATTTGCAATCGCCCCAACGATGTATGGTGACGGCGTTTATTATGATAAATATTCAGGCAAAGAATTTGGTGTCGATTCAGCAAGTTTGGGCATTGTGAACTTGAAATATTATCACGAAAACGAAAACGTTGCTTATCCTCTTGAAGAATTAGGTGCAGTAATTGAAGTTAACGACTATGTTAAATTTACTTACGACCCTGATGAATACAGTTTTTCGTTTGAAATCGACGGTGCTGCGGTATTTATTCCGACAAATGATGAGAACGACGAGGACGAAATCGACAACTCGGATAACGAAGAATAACTCGAAGGTGCGTTAAATCGCACCTTTTTTTCATGACCATAATTATTAGTCAACGTCAATCGGTTCTCTTAAAATCGCCTTGATAGCATCTTTCGCTGTTTCATTGAGTTGAGGGTTAATGTATTGAGCGTTTGCAATTTGTCTCAAAATATCGATTGTACGCTTGAATACACGAACAACGTCCCCTTCTGACGATTGTGTCATGCCCGTCAATTCTTCCCATGACAAGCCTTCGACCCACATTTCGATGAGTGGTGAGTAGTAAGAATTTATATACATTTCCGTGTCGATGTCGTAATCACGCTGAACGACGGCAATTTTCTTTCTGACATTTTTGAGTTGGTTCAATGCCTTTCTCGTCGGGTGCGAAAGCGGTTGCGACGGGAAAACATCTCCTCGCAAATCTTCCGTAATAACGGAACAAACAACTGCTGAAAGTTGTGCAGGAGTAAGGTCATCAAGTATTCCACTCAAAAGCATTTCTGCGATATAAAGTTCATTTTCCGCACGAATTGTTGAGCAGAGCATACCTTTTTCCGTCGGAAAATCATTTTCAAGATATCCCAATTTCGTCAAAACTGCACGGTGGTTTTTGAACTTATTCCAATAAATATCCTTCTCATTTGCGATATTTTTCGTCAACTGTTCCGCTTTTTTCTCGTAACGTTCGAGAACATCAATGTCCTTCATGTGCTTTTTGTAGGTTCTGCAAATGTCACAATGATAAGATTTCATCTTTGCGAGCAAGGATTTTGTCTTGTCCAAAAATTCCGTAACCTCTGGGGCGTCCTTTTCTCCACGTTGTTTTGCTTGTTTTATCAAGGTTTTTGATAATTTCCTATGAACGACATACGTTTCTCTCGTTTTGTTATACTCAAGCAAATCTTTGTTCGTGAGTTTGTACGGGCAAACAAATTCGTTCAATTTTTCAATAGTTTTGTCCGTTTTTTCAAGTTGAGTATACAAAGGTTTCAATCGGTCTGATGAAGAATAGTAGCCAAAACTCTTTAAAATCAACTCTTTTGCTTCGTCCATAGAGAATTTTTGGAGCAAATTTAAAACCATTGAATATTTTGGTGAAAAACGACTTTCCAAAGGATTTGCATCAGAAAGGACGAGTTCTGCAACTTCTTCAGGAGATTGGAATTGCGTGCCAATTACAGTGACGTAGCCGACCTTGTCCATTCCTCGACGACCTGCACGGCCTGACATTTGCAAAAATTCATTCGCCGTCAACATTCTATGTCCGTTGTCTGTCCGTTTGCTTATCGCTGAAATTACCGTCGAACGAGCAGGCATGTTGATTCCTGCTGCAAGCGTTTCAGTTGCAAAAACAACCTTAATCAATCCCTTTTGGAACAATTTTTCAACCAAAACTTTCCACCCTGGTAGAAGTCCTGCGTGGTGCGATGCGACACCGTGATAAATATAATCAAGGTGCTTATTATGCTCAAGATAAGGGTTTTCCTTTAAATATTCATCAACGATTTTTTGAATTTCTTTCGCTTCTTCCTTTGTAATCAGGTCAAGATTGCAACATTTTTCCATCTGCTCGTCGCATTTTTTTCTCGAAAACGTAAAATAAATCGCAGGGAGCATATCTTTTTTGTGCAAAACAGAAATGACATCTTTCGCCGTGTTGCGTTGTTTTGCCTTTGCTCTTGAATTTTTATCCCGTCTTTCAGGGCGAATTTTACTGTTCAATTTTCCGTCAGGAGTCAACAGTGGCAACAAATCGAACGGTCTTGAAGAATCATAGTAGAAAAATCTCAACGGTACGGGACGAAAATCCGTGTAAACACACTCTGTGTCTGAATGTACGGTATTAATCCAGTCGCAAAGTTGTTGAGCGTTTGCAACAGTTGCAGAAAGTGCAATAATTTGAATGTCCGTCGGACAGTAAATTATGCTCTCTTCCCAAACAGTGCCTCGTTCTTCGTCATTCATGTAGTGAACTTCATCAAGCACTGCATATTTAACGCCCTGCAAGTTTTTCGCAAGTTCGCCAAGGTTTGTGCCGTAAAGCATATTTCTGAAAACTTCCGTTGTCATAACGACAATTTGTGCATCACGGTTAATTGATGTATCGCCTGTCAACAAGCCGACTTTGTCCTCCCCGTATTTTCTGCCGAAGTCCGAGAACTTTTGATTAGACAAGGCTTTCAAAGGGGTTGTGTAAATTACCTTTGTTCCGTCCTCTAACGCCCTGTGAATTGCGTGTTCTGCAATACAGGTTTTTCCTGCACCTGTTGGTGCACAAACGACGACACTTTTGCCCTCGTCGATGTATTTTACCGCCTCTTTTTGAAAGTCGTCTAATTCAAAGTCAAATTTATACACTATATTTCTTCTTCCGCCATTATGTCCATCAAGTGGTTCAAGTGTTTCATCGTTTGCTTAAATTGTTCGATAGTAAGGCTTTGTGCACCATCTGATGATGCTCTGTCAGGGTCGTGGTGAACTTCCATCATAACACCGTTTGCACCGACTACCAAACCTGCTTTTGCAAGCGGTTCAACAAGATATCTTCTGCCTGTGCCGTGGCTCGGGTCAATAATAATCGGCAAGTGAGAATATTTCTTGATTACGGGGATTGCCGCAACATCAAGAGTATTTCTCGTGTAAGTGTTGTCAAAACCTTTAACACCACGTTCGCAAAGAATTACTTTCGGGTTTCCTGTTGCCAAAATGTGTTCCGCTGCGAGCAAAAATTCTCTAATTGTAGCAGCAGGGCCGTTTTTAAGCATAATTGGTTTACCTGTTTGACCGGCAGCCTTCAAAAGTTTGAAGTTTTGCATATTTCTTGCACCAATTTGAAGAATATCTGCATATTCGCAAATCAACGGCAAATCCAATGTATCCATAACTTCCGTTACAACAAGCATACCCGTTTTTTCAGAAGCAATCTTCAAATATTTCAAACCTTGTTCTTCATAACCTTGAAAATCGTATGGTGAAGTTCTCGGCTTAAAAGCACCGCCACGAAGGAAGTTGCAGCCACATTCTTTCGCAGCATCGGCAACTCTTAAAAGACCATCGATGTCTTTTTCAACACAGCAGGGACCGACCATCATTTGCGGTCTGTTTTTGCCGCCCAATTTTACTCCGTTATGAAATTCGATAACGGTATCTTCACTTTGCCCTTCTCTTGATGCCAATTTATAAGGCTCAGAGATTAATTTAACCTCACGAACGCCTTCGTATGAGGCAACCGCTTGAGGTTGAAATAACTTTCTGTCACCGATTGCGGCGATTACAGTCATGATATCGCCACGGTTCAATACTGCTCTGAATTCGTGACTTTCAAGATAATGTACGACCGCCTGTATTTGTTCTTCAGTAGCCTTAGGCTCCATTACTATAATCATAATTCCATGTCCTTATTTTACTTTTGTCAAAATTTATTTAAACGGCATTTGCGGAAAATTTGGCATATTGGGCATTTTCGGCATTTTTAATTTGCCCTTTTTAGCCTTTTCTTGCAAGCCCGAAAGACCTTTCATCATTTTTCTCATTTGTTCAAATTGTGAAATGATAAGGTTAACTTCGTGTATCGGCAAGCCTGAACCGGCAGCCAATCTGCGTTTTCTTGAAGTGTTGATAATTTCAGGATTATCTCTTTCTTCTGGAGTCATCGAATTGATGAAAGTTTCAACTTTTTTAAGTTGTTTTTCACCCTCTTGTGCAATAGTTTCACGGTTTTCCTTGTTCAAGCCGGGGATAGGAAGCATACCCAAAAGATTTTCGATTGAGCCAAACATTTTCATTTGTTTTTGAATTTTCAAAAAGTCGTTGAAAGTAAATTCAGCCTTTTTCATTTTAACTTCAAATTCTTTGGCTTGTTTTTCGTCAAAAACTTCTTGCGCTTTTTCAACGAGAGAAACAATATCTCCCATTCCCAAAATTCTGTCGGCAAGTCTTGATGGGTGGAATTCTTCGAGCGGTTCTATTTTTTCGCCTTTACCCAAAAATTTAATCGGTTTGCCGGTTTGATGAACAACACTCAATGCCGCACCACCACGGGCATCGCCGTCAGTTTTTGTTAAAATTGTACCCGTAATTTCCAATTGAGCATTAAAATCTCTTGCGACATTAACGGCTTCTTGACCTGTCATAGCATCTATTACGAGCAATTTTTCCTGTGGATTATAAACTTTATCCAAAATCAAAAGTTCAGCCATCATCTCGGTATCGATTTGCAAACGACCTGCCGTATCAATCAAAACGGGGTTATAACTTTCGTTTTTGGCTTTGTCGATACCTTCTCTGACGACACGTTGAACGTCTTTGCAATCATCGATTGTGAAAACGTCAACTCCGATTTGTTGACCTAAAGTTTTCAACTGAGTAATTGCTGCCGGACGATAGACGTCTGCCGCAATCATCAAAGGCTTTCTGCCGTCTTTTTTAAACTTCATGGCAAGTTTTGCACAAGATGTTGTTTTACCTGAACCTTGCAAACCAAGCATCATAATCAAGGACGGTTGACCGCTCAAATCAATAGGATGATCTTCTTTGCCCAAAAGTTCCGTCAATTCGTCGTGAACGATTTTGACGAGTTGTTGACTCGGGTTAACACCTTGAACAACTTTTTCGCCTTCTGCACGTTCTCTGACCTTAGAAATAAATGATTTCACAACGGTCAAATTGACGTCTGCCTCAAGTAATGCACGACGGACTTCTCTCAAGGCGTCCTGCATATTATCTTCGGTCAATTTGTCATTGCCCGAGGTTTTTCTGATAATTTCCGTTAAACGTTCCGATAAATTGTCAAACATAATTAATTTTTCTTTCCAAAGTCAGCACTTGTAATAACTCTGTCGATTAAGCCGTATTCGCACGCTTGTTGAGCGGACATATAGTTGTCACGTTCTGTATCGGCCTTAATCTTTTCTATTGTTTGTCCTGTGTGTTTTGACAAAAGTTCGTTCAAAGTCGAACGCATGCGGAGAATTTCTTTCGCTTCGATTTCAATGTCAGATGCTTGACCTTTTGCACCGCCTAAAGGTTGGTGAATCATAATTCTTGCACTCGGAAGAGCAAGTCTTTTACCCGGAGTGCCTGCTGAAAGTAAAAATGCACCCATACTTGCCGCTTCGCCTATACAAATTGTGCTAACGTCTGCTCTGATGTGGTTCATTGTGTCAAAGATTGCAAAACCTGATGTGATAACACCTCCGGGGGAGTTGATATAGAGCATAATATCCTTTTCAGGATTTTCGCTATCCAAGAGCAAAAGTTGTGCTACGATTGAGTTTGCCAAATCGTCGTCAATTTCTTCGCCCAAGAAAATAATTCTTTCTCTTAACAATCTTGAAAAAATATCAAACGAACGTTCGCCTCTTGATGAGGATTCAATAACAGTCGGCATGTATGAAAGTATTTTTGAATAATCCATTTTATTTCCCTTTGAAAATATTTACTTTATAATTATATTAAAATCGTACCACAAGCATAATTTTTATACCAATTTTTAACGATAATGAGGTTTCATGATAGATTTCGACAAACCGGTTTGGAACGACAGAGAATCATTATTTATCAACAGACCCGAAGTTTCGGGGATTTACGAAGGTCAAAGCACAACCTATCAGTATGCTTTGCCCAATTCTGATTATCCGATTTTGAGAATGCCTTATAACATTTATGACAAACAAGGCGATGTCCTTGAGCATGGAATGTATATGCTCATGCTTGATGCGAACAGAAAATATTTGATGTTTGTCCAAAGCGGTATGGTTAAGGCTCGTGTGCCTGTTTTGAAATATTCTGAAAAAATGGTGGACGAAGAAGCTCGCCAAGAGCGTGAAGATATTTACGAAAATTATAAAAAATATATGCAACGTGGTCGCCAACGCAAGGCAAAAACTTATTTAAAAGAACTTGAAATTTACGATAAACGCTTGCAGGCACAGATGAAAGCGTCAATTACGGAAGATGAAATTTCAGGATTTTACGTTGTTCAATACGAAACTTTTACCCAAAAAGCCACTGCAATAATTCCGATTTACAAGTAAACTTTTGATGTAAAAATCCGTAATAATATTCACAATTAAAAAAAATTGAGATATTATTGTTACATAAGTTTTGCAAAAGGTTTGCGAAAGGACAAATATGAAATCTTCTAAAAATCAATATTCTATTAAATCTTGCCCCACTGATGATGCTGAACAATTAGAATTGCTCTTAAATTCAATGTCTGAGGACGGCTGGGATTTATATACTATGCACGAAGTCGAAAGTGAGGACGAAGGTTACGAATACAGTTGTATTTTCGTAAAAGAAGTTTCTCCTGAAGATATGTTTAAGGAAGATTTTTCGGACTATTTCGGATTTAAAACGAAAATGGAAAGAATTATGTCTCCGAAGCAAGAACCGCTTGACTTATGCCTCGATATCCAAAAGAAAATCAAGGAACAAAGAGAAAAAATTTCAAGAATTAAATCTCTTCTCGATTCGACCTCTGAAGATAGTCGTAATCAACTCAACGACGAGATTTCGGTCAATATTGACGAACTTGAAAAATTAAAGAAAAAATTATACAACTGTTTGTTACCTGACATTATGTATAACAAATTGGGCGAAAATAAACTCACAATTGCACTTTCAGAAGAATTGACCGAACTTGTTAACCCGGATGTCGAAGTTAATTTGCTCTCGAAAATTGTTCAAGTAAGACAAAATCTCACGGACGAATTGGGCTACGTAATCCCAGAAGTTCGCCCTGTGAACGGCGATTGCCTCCAAGCAAATGAATTTGTTATCAACGTTCGTGGCACGCAGGCAATCAAGTCATGCTGCTACGTCGGCTACTCAATGTATTTCAAGGACGAATTGAACTTAACAAAACTTCCAAAAAATACTATCAAAGATGTTGACCCTGTGACTGGCAAAAAAATTGTTTGGATTCAACAGGACAAATCAGACGATTTCTGGCAAAAAGGTTTAGATGCAAATGATTACATTGCAAGACTATTGGACTATGTCGCTGTAAAATATGTTGATGAAATTTTAGATTATTCAGATATGAACAAATACATCGAAATCGTTGCTCTTAGCAACCTTTTCTTACTCGAAAACATCATTCCCGATTTCGTTTCAATAGGCGAATTGAAATATTTGTTCACAAGTTTAATCAAAGAAAGAGTTTCAGTAAAAGACGTTGTTTATGTTTTTGAAAAAATTAATGACCTTTCAACTGACCCGACGAAAGATGACTTGTTGTGCGGCTTGAGAAGATATCTTGCAAGAAACATCTCTGCATCTCTCGTTGCTGACAACGGCACAATCAACCTCGTTGAATTGAGTGAAAAATCGTTGAAATCTTTGACAGGTGAAAAGGACGAAAACAGCGTCGTTAAAATCGAAAGCACAAAGATTGAAAAAATCTTGAAGAAAATAAACACAGTTTTGGAGGAAAAAAATCTTAAAATGAAAGATATTGCGGTCGTTTTGCCCTCAAATATCAGACAAATCGGATTTTTGGTTCTCTCAAAATTCAATCCTGAGATTAAGGTCGTTGCAAGAGAAGAAATTACAACAGACTTTCCCTCGGAGATTGTTGCAGAAGTTTAATTTGTTACAGTTATCACAAAATAGAATGATACATTAAATTTTGTTATAAATATTTCACAAATTAAAAAGTTATGCTAAAATTAAAAAGTTATTGAATGAAACAAATGGGATAAATTATATGACTGATGAAAATAAACCTCAACAAGGCTCGATTATGGTACCGCTCGATGATTTGGATACAGTGAGCGAAAAAGATTCAAATACAGTTGATGAACTCGCAATGGAATTGGCGGCAATCCACCAATCAGCGAAAAAAGTAGCAATTATCGGTAGCCGTAACCTTCCGATTACGCACCAACAACTCATTGAGGTTTTGGCTTTTGCATTGGTTAAACAAGGTAATACAATCATCACATCAGGTGGTTCAAGTGGAACAAACGCTGCTGCAATCCGTGGTGCAATGTCTGCTGACCCGCAAAAATTGAGAGTTATTCTCCCGCAAACTATCGGTCAACAACCGTCAGATGTTCAAGATCAATTAATTGGTGTTCACAATATCATCGAACACCCTGACAGAGCAATGATGACGCTTGCTGATGCCAGCAGAATTTGTAACAGAGAAATCATCGATGAATGTCAACAGTTGATTTGTTTCCTCTCTCATACTTCAACAACTTTGCACAATGCAACGCAATATGCTGAAGATATGCACAAAGTTGTAACCTCATTCTACCTTGATTAATAAAGTTTAATTTATTGAAGCACCTGAGTTTCGGGTGCTTTTTTTGTTGCCAAAATATGCTTTGCAACCGCTTCACCCATAGAAAAACAATTCATCTGCGTGCGAACTGCCGCTTGTGACTTAAATTCAGCACTCAAACAGCGTCCAACCACGAACAAATTGTCATATTTCTCTGAAATCAATGCCTCGAGCGGTAAATACCAAACATGTTTCGTAAACGTCAACTCACCCTGCCCCTTTTTATCAGAGTGAACATCAATCGGGTAATCAGACGCAAGTGCAATGTTTTCGGGCTTTTTACCAGTCGAAATATCACTCACTGTAAATACCTTTTTCCCCTTAACTCGTCTACTTTCTCGAACTCCTAGCATGTCGGAAATGTTAGAAACATAGGCGTTTTCAAAGCCTTTGAGGTATTTTCGGCAAAAATCTGCAATTCTGTTAATCCGTTTTCGACCCTCAATAAGCAACTCAGAAAGGGCGTATATTGGCTCAGCAGTTGCTTTCTCGCCTTCTTTGGGAAGTAATTTTGGACAGTTGAACGCTACACAACCGTGCGCATAAGGCACTGAAAATATCTGAAAATACGCACTGTCAGAGGGCTTAAGCACCCCGTCAGCAACCGCTTGTTCAAATATTGGTGCAAGTGCCCAGTTACCACTCTTATCCCACGTGCATGCCGTTGAAAAATGAACTTGTCCGTCAACTTCGCACGCAGTCGTTACGTTTCTGTTTTTGTCAAAATTCATAATCCAATCTGAAAATTTTTTATTATCAACATTCGACATCATAAATCTCAACGAAAGCGATTGTTTTTCCTCGATATCTTTTAAAAATTCTAAATTTAATTTTTCAAAAATTTTTCCATTTCCTGTTCCGTCTACAAGATAGTTCGTTTCGATACGTAATGATAATACTTCCGAGTTTGCATTCAAGAAAAATTTATCATTTTTTTCTTTTACTTGAAAAATTTCTGTGTTAAATAAGACTTTGCAGCCAACTGATGATAGCATTTCGTCAAAAACCGATTTCATAAGTTCAGGATTAAACCAGCCTGTATTACCGTCCTCGTAGGTAATACAGGCATTTTGAGATTTTGCTACAGAGATTAACTCGTTATAAAATTCAACATTTATGCCAAGAGAATTCAGTTTCATAACAGGAATTACGAGTCCGGAAGTTATCAAGCCGCCAAGGTGAATATTCTTCTCGATTAATAAAGTTTTTAATCCATTTTTAGCGGCATTCCAAGCACAAGCAATTCCGCCCGCTCCGCCACCAACAACTACAACGTCAAATTTTTCCATAAATCCTCTTATATTCGCTCGCACTCATTATATCACACTTTGAAACCTCTTCCTCTCGGTTTTTTAAAATTGTCGCTGAATCATCAGACAAATTCTTGTCACGATAAGCAATTCCGGCCTTCGTGTTCATAAGTCCGTAATCGTATTCGGTTAGTTCGTGCTGAATTTTTGATTTGTCTAAACTTGCAACCGTTCCGAACTGAGAATTGTCCAAAATAATTTTACCAAGATTAAACCCTAAATCGAAAAGCGTCTTTCGAACAGGTGTTGAATTTGAATATGTGGACAAAATTCCATGCTCGTCCATTTTCGATTTTAAAAGAGATAAAAACTCATAACTCCACAATAAAGGTTGCTTGTGTGGGGTAAATGCGTCTAAAAACACAAGATTATACCCAGATTTGATATTTTGAGCAGAAACTCGTCCGTCATCGAATAATATCTCAAAATCGATATTAGCCCACTCATTGGCTTTTAAACCGAGTTTCATGCTATCTGATATATTTTGATAATATATATTATGTAACAACTCAAGAACGCCCTTAGAACCCTTGCAACTATACCCCTTATTTATATAACTTTCAAAAACAAGGCATATATTGGGGCAAAAGTAGTTTTTCTTGATATCAGGCTCTTTTCGGAAATAGTCCTCAATGTACTCGATAAAATCATCGTAATTTTGCAAGAAATGAGCCAAAAGATACAAGTTTATATCAGGTGTTTCATATCCGTCGATGATAAATGGAGATAAAAACGTAACTTCTTTTGAAATTTCGAGAGCGGTGATTTTAAGTTTGATTTTTGGATTGTTTTTTAGTGCAAAATAAATCGCCGCTTTTGTATTATAGCCGATTCCAAAACAAATATCCAAAACGTTGGCAGTATTATTTTCTTCGCAAAATTTTTCAAAGCCTGTTGAATAAATAAATTTGTCAAAACTTTCTTTTTTTGCACCTGTTACAGAGTGAAAAATATCCTTTGTTATGCCGTCATACATACCGACAGACCCGTCTTGCGTAAAATTAAAATCAATCTTCTCCATACTAAAATTTTATCCATGTTCTTTGGCATTTTCACCTTTTTAATCTATCTTAATTCTTTATTCGTGTACTGCGGCTTGTAATTATACAATTTGACCTCGTGTACCTGAAAAGTTTCTCCTTATCTTATTTAAAATTTATATATTACATCTCTTTTTATGAAAATTTATAAAATGTTACTAAAAACAATCTCGTTATCATAATATATCGGTAAGACATAAAGTAGTTTCTTTTAGAGTTGATGTTATCAGAATATATCATTTCGACATAACAAGTAAATCGGTTAGAGACATTTGGATAATATCAGAGTGTTATTAATATGTTTCTGATAGATACAATAATATATTATGAAACGTGTTATCGTATTGTATCTATTAGGTATAATGTGATAATACAAACAAATGGGAAAAACTATAGTTTCAAAAATTTTTCAAATTGTTTTAAATGATTTTTTGGAAAAATTATTTTACCAAAACTTCTTTCAAAATATTTTTGTTCAAATCTTTGAGAATTGTAATTATATTTTTGTATAATTTTGAGTCTGTTGAATTAACTTTTTCAAAGAGAATGATCTTGTCATAATTTTTGACAGAGTTTACAAACTCGTCGGTGATATCGGCTGAAATTATTGTGTATTTGCCAAGATACTGCTCTTTTACATCTTCGATAGCATCATCGAAGGCAACGAGTGCAATGTTGCTGTCTTTATTGGCTAAAAAGCACATTTTGAGTTCTGTCAAATTGTCCATAAAATTATAAACAACGTTGTCGCCAAGCATTGAATATGTGAGTTTTTTGCTTGTTGTTTCTGCAAAAATCAAAGCAAAAAGTGCCGCAATTGCCCCAAATACAATGCCTAAGAGGATATTAATCAACAATTTCGGTGAAGATTGGTCGTAAATTTCGGGCATAAGAGGGGGATTGATGACCAAAACCTTAGAGTTGTCTGACATTTCAGCGACTATTCTTGCCCATTCCAATTTCGATGCCAACTGTGCTGCCTTTGTCGCATTTTCGGTAACTTCGATTTCAGAACGTTTGCCTGAAATGAATTGACCTTTTAAGTTTCCGATAGCCTTACTTGCTGATGCAGAAAATGCACTCATTGCGGAGATATTGCCCATACCGCTAACTGCAGAAGCAGGCAATCCTGAGGATTGACTGATTTTTTCGTTAAGTTGGACTTTTGCCTTATTATATTCTTTTTCTAGAATTGCTTTATCCGATTTTGATTTTTCAGTATTCAAAGATTGCTGTAAATTAATGTAGTTTGAGATGATTGAATTTACGACATTATAAGCCAATTCGGGCTTTTTGGCAGTGTATTTAACTCTTAAAACATTTGTACCTTTAATGTTTTCAAAAGAGGGGTTTTTGCCTTTTTTATTAAATCTTTGAGCAGGAATCAACTTGCCTGTGCGTTTTGTCGGGAATAATTTGAAAAGTTTACCGTAAACAATATCATTTTCGTTGATAACTTTTTGCATAACGAGAGGAGATTTGATTAACTCAATTTCGTTAGCCAACTTATTACTTGCTGTTAAAGAAAATCCGTCTTCAACACGAGATTCAATCGCATAAGGGTTAAATTCGGCAAGGTTAGTGGCATTTGACTTATTTATGTATAAATCAGTCTCAACCGTATATTTTTTAGGTGAAATAAATGTTATACATATAAAAATAAGCAAAACTACGACAAATACTTTTACAATCAAGTATTTTCTTGACCAAATTGCCAAAAAGATTTTTTTCAAATCAATCGTCAATTCATCTTCTAATTCGTTATCAAAATTGTTATAACCTTGCGATTCTTGCATAATATCTCCAATACAATAGACTTTCACTAATTTTAGCATAAATTATAAAAAAAACATATTTGTTAAAATTAGAAAGTTAAAGATTTAAGTACACTTATCAGTTTCGTGCTGGAAATTCCGTCTGTGTGAGGAAGGTATATTATTTTTACCCCAACTTCTGAAAATTGTTTTTCATATTTATTGTACAAATCTGTTCCTTTCCAATCATCTCCATGAAAAAGAATGTCAAATTTTAATTTTTTCCATGCTTCATATTTATCCATTGACACCTGTGGTACAACTTCATCAACATAACGAATTGCTTTAACAATTTCTGCACGTTCCTTGTATGGGATAATGGGGGATTTGTGTTTATAACTCATAACTGTTTCGTCAGTTGAAACTCCGACTATTAAATAATCGCAATGCTCTTTTGCTCGCTTCAAAATGTTTAAGTGTCCGACATGAAACATGTCATAAACTCCGGTTGTATATCCAATTATTTGTCCTTCTTGAGCCATATTGTTAAACCTCATTGCTTGTAAAGAATTTTTCTCGTATAAAATACATTATAGTGCAAAGATAAATAAAAAATTATTTGTGATAAGAGATTGTACCGCTTCCTCCTGTTATATAGAAAGTATCTCCAATTATCATATTGCCTAAATCACTAATCATAAAGATGGCAAGATTTGCTATCTCTTCTGTTGTTGCATACCTGTGTGAAGGTTGATTTTCATAATACAAATTGGTGTCATTTGTATCTCTAACCATTGGAGTAGATGTCGGTCCAGGTGCAATTGCATTTACTACAATGCCGTAAGGTAACAATATATCAGCAAGTCCTTTTGTTAATCCATTTATTGCCCATTTGGAAATTTGATAAGGTGTTGAAGCAGGTCTAAGTGCTGAGGAAGATGAAACATTAAGAATATGTCCTTTTATCCTATTTTCAATCATTATTTTGGCTACGATTTGACTCATAAAATAAGTTGCTTTTAGGTTAATGTCAATAACGTTTTGAAAATTTTCTACAGTTTCATTAAAAAAATTGTTATCTCCATGTATTCCTGCTGAATTCACAAGAATATCTATTCTATTTTCTGGAAATAATTTGACAGCATTAATTACATCATTATTGATATTTTCAATGTTACTTAAATCAAGTTTAAATCCTTTTGCATTTTCTCCAAGTTGATTAATAACATCATTTATTTTTTTTTCATTCTTTGCACAAATGATAACTTTTCCGCCACAATCTATAACATTTTTAGCAATTGCAGAACCAATACCTCCAGTCCCGCCTGTTATCATAACAATTTTATTTTGAAGTAGACTATTGCAATTCAATGGCTTATATATTGGGACTGTTTCTCTTTTGATGAAATAGTTAGCAATTTTTTTTAGAATTTTTTTTAAAATAATCAAAATATCTCCTTAGTTTTTTAAATTGGTCTATGTAATAAACAGTTAATTTTACTTTTTACTTTACCTACTATAGATGTATTATTATTTGCTAAGTATATATCACGAATAATTTTTGCATCTTTATCAATATCCAAAAATATTTCTAAAAACATTGGTGAGTCAGACTCTTGTGCAAATATCTCTAATGTTTTTTCTAGACCATCATTATCTGATACTGAGTAATATTTAAAGCCTAATGACTCAACCCAACCTTTTGCTGTATGGTTATTTTGGGCACATATAAAATTGTCCATATTGTCATATGGTAGTTTAATTTTGAATTCTTCTCCACCGCCATTATTCAACAATATAATTCTTACGTTATTTTTAATTTCTCGAATACCTATGGCATTCATTCCATAAAAGAAACTTAAATCACCTATAAGTAAATATGATAAATTTTCTGTTACCATAGAATGCCCAATAAATGTCGGCACGCAACCATCAATTCCTAATGAACCTAAATTACTGTAACATTTAATATTATTTTGAAAATCAAAGAATTGCGTTATTCTTGTACTGTTTAATATAGCCGTATGTAATACTGAATTTTCGGGAATAGATTTTGATAATGCTTTAGCAATACTTAAACTGGAAAATTCTATGTCTTTTAGTTCGATTTCACTAACTTCATTCTTCCATATTTGATAATAAGAATTATTCGATATTGATGTATTACTATATTTTTGCAACATTTCGAAAAATTCAAAAACCGCACCCTCAAATATATGTGTCAATGAATAATAAGGGTCTCTAACTTCTCCGCATTCTGAAATTAGCCAATTTTCTACAGAATTTTTATTATTTCTTAGTATTTCTTTCATTCTATATGTAGATACAAAATTTCCTATAGAAATTACAATATCAGGGATTAACTCTGGTTTATGAAATGCGTGGCCTGTTTCAGTTGCAGGATAGGTTATAACTGCACCATCACACTTTAAATTGGACACTGTTTCAACTGAAAAAATACAATTATATTTGCTAAAAAAGTTATTAAAAATATTTATTGCCCTTTTATCAATATCAAGATTTTCTCCGACAACAACCATTATCTTTTTATTTTCAAGGTATTTAGAAATAGAAGCATAATCTGCTTTGCCAACAAAAGTTCTATGTATAACTCTTTCTTTTGGCAAATTTGGGGTGCTACATTCTAAAGTTAATGTAATTGGAACATTAATATGTACGGGTCCTTTTCCATGATGATTTAATGCTAATAAAGCCTCATTTACAAGTCTATTACAATACCATTCGTCTAATTCATTTTGAACAGAAGGCAAAGATACTTCTTTATTTACAACGTTATTAAAAATTCCAATTTGATTAATTTTTTGAAGTTCTAATTGATTTAATAAACATGGCAAACCGTCAGAGGTAATTGCTACAATTGGAATATTTTGATAATATGCTTCTGTTATTCCTGGTAGATAATTACTAACGGCAGTACCTGATGTGCAAACGCATGCAACAGGTTTATTTAGTTCTTGTGCCATACCCATTGCCATATAAACAGCATTTCTTTCATCTACAACTGAATAACATTTAAAATCATTATCTGATTCAAACGATTTTACAATAGGTGCATCTGACCCACCGGGTGATAATACAATTTCGGTTATTCCATATTCTTTTAATAAACTTAAAATAATCTGAACACTTTTTTCATTTGAATACATGGTGACTTTCTCCTTTATATTCCAAAATTATTTTTTAGACAAGATATTAATTTGTTTTTATTCAAAATTGCAGAAATAATAATTAGCATTATTATAATGTACCTAATAAGCGAAATTGAGTATAGTTTGAGTATTATAAATGTACAAATTAATAATATTAATGAAACAATCATTATAAACTTAATATCATATATTCTATTGCGTTTATTGTCGTTTAATATTTTATTCATAAATATGTAATGTAATACACAGAAAACTATATAACATAAAAGCGTTGTGTATGCCGCCGCTTTATATCCATATAAACCAATAAATATAAAGTTTAGAGTTATATTTAATACCGCTCCAAAACAAGAAGCGAATGCAATATATTTCTTTCTTTCATAAAACAATTCAATATTACTAAAAAGAGGATACATGAATTGGAAAAAAGTTGCAAGAGTTAAAATTGGTACAACATAAAGTGCCTCATAATAACTTTTGGGAAGTAAGAATTTGAAAACGTCTGGAATTGCACACATTAACAAAATGCAACAAAATGCTATCAAAATAATTGCAAAATTCACAATTCTTTTTAAATCGGTCGTCTTTTCTTCCTTTAATTTTCTAAAAGTTAATGGAGTAATGACAGATTCAACTGCACTTGTTATCAAAGCCATAAGCATTGAAAAACTGTAAGCAATACTATAAACTGCTGCATCTGCGTTACTGCACATTTTGGCAATCATAATACGGTCTGATTGATTTAATATTTGATATGATAAATAATGAGGAATTAACGCTATATTAAAGCAAAATATATATTTCCATATTTGCTTATCATAAAATTTTAGACCTTTTTTTTGGTTTAATATAAAAAGTATTAATCCAAATATAATTTCAACAATTAATATACTAAAAATTCTTGCATCGGCTTTGTATATAGTATTAACAACAAGAAAATAGCCCAATAAAGGATTAATAACTGCTGTTAAAACAGAAACTAATACTACTTCCTTATAGGAAAAATCATATCGTTTTTTTTGTAACCATGTATTGACAGGCACAATGAAAATTACATTTAACAATACAGAAAGTGTAATAACTTTGGATAAACCGAAAAAATCAGAAATTGGATTTATAAATAACAATGTAATTGTCAAGAAAAAAAATGATATTGTCATTCCTAATCCTTGTGCCGCGGATGCAAATTTTTCTTTTATATCAGGATTTTTAGCAATTCCAACGTTAAAACCACCAGTCCATACATTTAAAGTGATTACAATTGAAACTATCAATACCCAGGATTGATACAAAGATAAAATGCCATATTCATTTGGTGTCATTAAACGAGTAAAAATAGGTAAAGTAATAAACGAAATACCTTTTAAAAGAATATTGGACACAGTAAACCATAAAGCAGCTTTTAATGTTTTTGGCATCTGATGATATTTATCTAATGTGTTTTTTACAATACTATTCAATGTCGGTCATCTCGTTATATTTTTTAACCCATTTAGGATATTCAGATTGAAAATTTGGATTTGTAATATTTTCTATAACATTTGAAATATCATCTAAACAATTACAATACAAAAATCCCATATCTGTTATCCCGCAGTAAAAATTTCTGCGATTTGTTAAATTTACAGAGGCAAAAGGAATTTCTTTGAATGCCGCATCAATCATAGATATTGAATGCTCTCCAAATACAAAATCAGCATTCTTTAAGTCTTCATCTAAAGAACTTCTTGAAAAAGAAAGTTGAAAATTATCAAGATTTGTTGATGGCATTGATGTAGATAAAACTAAATTAGGCAAATTTTGACTTGCAAAAAATTCAGCAACTCTGTTTATGGCATTAACTCCAAGATTATTAGGATGTACCCACGTCGGATGACACCTATAAACAAATTTTATATTAGGATATTTTTTAGCAATTTTGACAAAGGCATCAACAAGCATATCGTCGTCTGAACGATTTTTAAGTGCTGTCCAATCTCCTGAACCTGATGCAACAACAAGAATATTTCTGACTTCTGCCGGAAATTTAGGAATTGGCATATAAATTTTTTTTCTATATGGAATTAAAGATACAGGAAGGTTTTTATTATGAAATAATTTTTCACCTAATATATCCCAAGCATAATATTGAACATTTTGAGGGATAAAATTATATCCATATTCACTATAATTAGGAGGTAAATACCCATCTTGCATCCACCTTACATCATACTTTTCATCATCTGGTACAAAACATTTATAATGTTCGTGCCAAGTTGTAATGTATTGACATTCTTCTTTTGGATAAAATACACCATCATTAAATTTTTGCAGTTCTTCTTCGGATTTTTTAAATTCAATACTTAAACGGTAATCAATACGATGCATTTTGCCCACGAAAATAATCTTTTTACTATCATACTCAGAAACATAGATTTCTTGCGGATTTCTGGTATCATTTTTTCCATTAAATTTAAAATATAAATTTCTGAATAACTCTATTTTTCCAAGCAAATGCTTTATTTTTCGAGGAATAGAAACAAATTCGGGATAAAAATATTCGCCCTTTAGTTTTTTGAATCCGTTTGAAATCCATACTTTTTCATCTATTCCTAATGAGTTGGACAAAATGTAACCATTGAATTCACAAAAATCATCTTTTAAATTTGTTAATACTTTCAAATTTTTTAGCATTTTCATTATTGCTAAATATTTTTGATAATCCGATTTTTCTGCTTTATATGCATCTTCATCGCAGTCTGCCATTTCTTTGTCTGTTAAATAGTCTGCAAAATCTCTAAATTGACAATTTGGAAACATCTTTTCTAAATATTCTCTTTCATTATCAAAAAGATATTGCGTAGTTAAAAATATATTTTTATCAGCTTTTTTACTGAGACAAGAGAACTTTTCAAAAGATTTTAATTTTAAATTTTGAGAAAATAACCAAACATTCAGCATGATAACCTACTTTCTTCTTAAAAATAGTATTTTAAAAATTTTTTTTATAATCTTCCAAATTGAAATATAGAAAATACTATAATATACTTCAACTTTATTATAAAAAACGCTCATTGATTTGTTAAAGTTGTTCAAATCATATGAACAATACAATTTAAAAACAAAATAATCAGAAGCAAGTGAAGAGCAAAACTTCAAAATTTCTTTTTTTAGAGTTATAAAAGCATTACAGTCTAAGTCACCAGAAGTTACAAGATTTAATAAAATTGATGGATATTCAACTCCAAAAGCATAAAACAAATCATAATTTCCTTTTGGTTTTTTTGCTTGAGGCATTTCATCAAGCAAAAAATTATTATCAATTATGTATTTTTTTCTTTTTCTTTCATTAAATAAAACCGTTGTGTGAGGAAAAAGTTCGTTAAATACCGGATTTTCAGACAGTAATTTGTCAAAATCATCTTTCCAAATTCCCATTCCTGTTGACCAAGAAGAATATATTTTTAAGTTTTCAACAAAATCTGAAAAATTTGAAAATTCAAAAACTTTGTTTTTTTGTTTTAATAAATTATTAGTGAAATAAATAATCGGTTTTTCTTCATTATTCATGTATTTTTGAACAAAATCTATAAAATACTTTAATGTTCCATTAATAAGTTTGGTTCTGTGATTAATAAATTTAATAAAATGTCCATTTGAAAGTTTATATGTTTCAGGTTCACTCAAAAACAAAGGAGCTGAAGTTTCTTTATAAATAAAATTAGAATGATTAGATGCAAATTCTTTAATTTTTGATTTAAAATCTGAGTTATTTCCATTATCACAAACTACAACTTCAAACAAATTGTTATCAATTTTTTGTGAATAAATACTTTCTAATACGGGAAAAATCCACTCTATAACACCGTTTGTTGGTATACACAATGAAATTAAGGGTTTTTTATCCATTGTCTATTTCCTTTAATAATCTTTGATAATCTTCAAAATTTCTGATATATTCTTTTGCATCATAGTGTTCACTTGCTAAAACAAGAAGCACTGAATCAGGACTGAAATCATACATTTCTTTCCAAACCATTTTTGGCAGATAAACTCCGGTATTTGGCTTGTTTAAAACGACAATCATTTCATTAGCATATTCATCAATAACTTTGACTTTGCTTGAACCTGCTACATTAATCAAAACAAATTCTGTCCTGAGGTTTGCATGTTGTCCCCTTACGACACCTTTTTGTGTTCCGCAAATATAGAAAACTCTCTTTATTTCAAATGGTATATTTTGATTACCCTCAACAACAATTAACTCACCTCTCTCATCTCCCAACTGAGGAAAGTTAAACATTTTTAACAATTTCAAATTATTGCTCATTATTAACCTCTAAATTCATTAATTGCATTAATTATTAGAGTTTGTTCTTCATCCGTAATTCCATTATACATTGGCAAACTCAAAACTTCTTTTGAATATTTTTCGGCAATCGGATAATCCCCCACAATTTTACCCAAATAAGAATAAGCTTCGGACAAATGCGGAGGTATCGGATAATGAATTAAAGTCCCGATTTCTCTGTCAGCCAAATATTTTTGTAGTTCATCACGTTTGCTTGTATGAATAACAAACTGGTGCCATGTAGAATCTGCGTTTGGACGAACTTTGGGTAATTTTACCAAAGGATTATTAATTTCTGCTAAATACCTTTCTGCGATTTTACATCTTTCGTCATTTAACTCATCAAGATGCTTGAGTTTAACCCTGAGAAGTCCCGCTTGAATTTCATCCAATCTGCTGTTTGAACCGATTATCATATTATGATATCTTTTTTCGCTGCCATAATTTCTGTAAACTTTAAACTTTTTAGCTAATTCTTTGTTATCAGTCGTTATGCACCCACCGTCACCAAAAGCACCGCAACCTTTCGAGGGGTAAAAACTGAAGCACGCAACATGACCAAACGTCCCAACTTTTTTAGCATTCCAGTGATTACCATGACTTTGAGCACAATCCTCAACAACTTTCAAATTATATTTTTTTGCTATGTTCATAATCTTTGTCATATTGCAGGCTTGCCCGTAAAGATGAACTGCCAAAATCGCTTTTGTTTTTGGGGTTATAGCTTCTTCTATCTTATCGACATCAATATTATCATATTCATCAGGCTCCACAAAAACAGGTGTTGCACCATCAACTGTTATTCCCATAACACAAGCGATATAAGCATTGGCACATACTATTACTTCATCTCCTTGTTTAATATCTAATAAATGAAAACTTATTTTTAGCGCATCCAAACCATTTGCAAGTCCGACACAATATTTTGTTCCGATATAATCTGCCCATTCTTTTTCAAATGCTTCAAGTTCTTTGCCCATAATATACCAGCCTGAACGAAGGACTTCCACTGCTTTCTTTTCATATTCATCGGCATGTAACAAGAATTGTCTTAACAAATTATTCGGCATTATCATATCATTTGCTCCTTAATTATTGTAACAATGATATCATAAACAAATTTTTCATGATATATTCATACTGTTATGTATATATTAAACTTTTTTAAAAATTTCATAATGTATATCTATAGATTTATTCGCAATTGCTATAGAAAATATCATTGGGAAAATACAAATATGCATAATAGACTTGTTTTAAAAGATTATTCTAATTATAAAAATATTATCGCAGGCAGTCATTCTTATGGTGTTATAGATGCCCTATTTCATTCCTCAACAGGAGAAAAGTTATATATTGGGAATTATTGTTCGATTGCGCCAAATGTTCTTTTTATAGTAGCATCTGATCACGGTTATAAGAGTTTATCAACCTACCCATTTAAAGTTTTTGTGAATGGAAAGAAATTTGAAGCACTTTCTAAAGGGAACATTATTTTAAAAGATGATGTTTGGATAGGCGCAAATTCAATAATTTTATCGGGCATTACTATAAACCAAGGTGCAATAGTTGCTGCAGGAAGTGTTGTTACAAAAGATATACCTCCATATGCAATTGTAGGAGGAAATCCTGCAAAAATTATAAAATACAGATTTTCACAAAAAATTATCGAAAAATTACTTAATATTGACTTTTCAAAATTATCAAATGATATAATTAATAGAAATATTAACACTTTATATTCTGAAATTACAGAAGAAAACATTGATGAAATAATTAAAAGTTTGCATATTTAATTATTTTCTCTCGATTCCTCAAGTGCTTCTTTTGTGGCTTGCAAATATGCATAACCATAATGTTGATCTGGTTCTAAATGTGCACCTTCTGCCCACTCATTCCAAGCATTAACATAAATATATTGTTCTTCTTTTAAATGTTGATTTTTTGTCCATTTGATTAAATCTAATAACCACTGTTTATATTCTTTGGGTCCCATATCAAACACATAACAACCATTTAAAGCATAGGCTTTTCTTGGAGTATTATCCCACCCAGGATATAGGCATTTAAAAGTTTTGTACTTATTATTAATGATATGCAATTTATTGCTTATTGCTCTTTTTATATCAACTACTTTTCCTTTAAAATTCGGATTTATATATTTTCCTGTCATATTAGATTGATATTTTTGTATTGGCAAATTTTGATGGCTAAATTCTATAACACCTTCAATTTGTGTATTAATTTGTTCTTCTATTCCTGAATTAGTAGTTAATATATATATATCAACGCCTGTTAATTCTTTAATCTTTGCTTTTATATTATTCAAAAAGGTATTAAATTCATCTTCATCAAAAAATTTTGACTGATATATAATTAATAATGGCTTATCTTTTACTTTTATATATCTCTTATCTTGAATATATTTTAAAATATCTTTTACAAATTTATCATCATCACCCGTTAACAATTCTTGTTTTTTTATAATATTTCTATGATTACCGTCACCCCAAATACTTGTCCAAGTTTCATTTGTCCACATTAAACAAAATGGGAAATTGAGTTCTTTATTATTTAAAAAATTCAAAATAGGCTTTTCTAAAAGAGTTTCACCAGAAAACCAATAATAATAGAAACAAAAACCATAAATACCATATTTTTTTGCCAATTCAATTTGTCTATACATAATATCATCATGTGATAGATTATAAAAACCAACATCAATAGGCAATTGAGGTTGATAATGACCCGTAAATTGAGGTATTGCTTTTGTTACATTATACCATTCCATAAAGCCTTTACCAAAGTACTTGTTGTTCGTTTCATTTTCATAGAATTGTGGTAAATAAAAAGAAATTATTTTCGGATCACATTCATTTTTTGTATAATTTTCATTTGAAATCTTTACGAAATCATTTATATAATTTTCATGCCTGTTTAAAAACCAACTAAGATAGTCTAACTTTAGATTATCATTAGTATTAAGAATTATTTGCTTAATTTTTCTACCTGAATTATTTAGTGTTCGTAAAAAATAATTAAAATATCTATTAATTTGTTTTTTTAATTTTATATGCATCTTCTTCTCACTGTATTTTTGATAATTTATGATTTATGATATTAGCATAAATCATTCCAAATATCACCCAGCACCACGCTTGATTGATATTTGAATCGTATATAGACGTTAATACAAAAAGTATTACATACATTTTAAAACCTCTGAATAGAAATTTCATATTTGGTTCATACATATTTTCATATTTTTGTATCGTTAAGATTGTTTTAAATAAAAAATAATAAAATAAAACAAATCCAATAAAGCCAGTTTCTGAAATCATTTTAATAAAAATCATTGAAGCTAAATGTGTATTATCTGTATAAAACAATTCACTTAATTCAGGGGTTAGTGGTAAATTTGAATTAATTATCAAATCTTGCATTAAATACGATAAATTCCCATAACCAACTCCAAATAAATATGTTTGTAAAAATAAATTACAACCACAGATAAAGATTATAACTCTTGTTGCCAAAGACGGCTCAACCATAACAAATTTATCAAAACTGTTTATATTTTGAACTACTAATATAATTCTATTTAAGTAGGTTTGTTGAAAATCAATAGTCATAAAACTGTACAACAAAATAAAAATAATAGGAATTACAAGACTTAGTATAAATATTCTGTATTTATACATTATTGTTTTTAAGTTTCTATACTTTATATAATAAAAAACTGTGAATAATAAATTGAATATTAAAAAAATTGGTGATTGAGTCAATATTAATGAAATCCACATAAAAGGAATCATAGTTTTTTTAATTACTAAATTAAAAAATGAATTTTTAAAAATATTCTTTATCGCATAATGAATTTCATATATTATTGGTGATAACAAAAGTATAAAATACCCTAAATACGAAGGTTCTTCAAAAATTGATTTTGCACGAATATAATTGTTTGCACTTGCTCTGTATGTTAACTCCAAGTTAGCAAAAATACTTCTTTTGTTACATAAAATACTAACAAAATCTTTTAAGAAAGAAATATCGAACAAATAGATAATAAAATCAAATAATGCAAAAACAAAAACAAACCAACAAAAACCATATAAAAATCTTATTAAAATTTTAGTTGACAAAATTTTTGAAAAGACAAAGGAAACAAAAATAAAAGGACAAAGGACTGAACAAATAAGCCCACCCAATGTAGATGTTATAAAACCACCGAAACGAAATTTTCCTGTAAAAACTGACATAACAATGGTAAAGCCCCCCCATAACGCAAACCAACAAAAATACTTAAACGGGGTCTTTTTGTACAAATATAAAATATGCCTTTTTAATTTTTTATTTCGGACAATGAAAATTATTGCAAGAGCCAATAAAACAAACGGAATATAAACATTTACAAACTGACGTCCAACAGAAAAGCATAGTCCTGGGAACATCAATAAAGTTAAAGTTACAATAAAAAATAAAAGGACTTTCATTTTATCCTACCCTAATAACTGCTCATAAGCATTATACGTCAGAGAAGCAACGTTTTCGTAACTGATTTTGTATTTATACTCTTTTGATAACTCAATTTTATCATTTTTTTTGTTCATAATATTGAAAACAGCATTTCTAATTGATTTAGGATTATATGGATCACAAATTTCCCCAAATTTATCAAATTCATAGAAATTCACAGGACAATACTTTGAATTAGAAACAACGATTGGTCTGCCACAAAGTAACGATTCTAAGTTTACAAGTCCTGTCGTATCACAAAAAGACGGCAAAACGTGACAAATTGCATTTTTATATATTGCAATCAAATTCTTCTGTTCTGTTTGAGGAATAAAATAAACATTTCCTCGTTTGTCAGCAAGTTGTTTGACACGTTTAAAAGTCTGTTCCGACTGCGCTCTTCCGACAATAACAATTCCGATATCTTTATCATCGAATAATGCCCTGACTATGTTGTATTGATTTTTTGGAGAATCTATTCTTCCTGCAATCATAACATATTTTTTCGGTAAATCTAATTTTATGATTTCAACATTATTTTCTATTTGAGTTAGAATTTCGGTTGCATTAGGAACGACAACGGATTTGTTTTCTATATACTGGCGGCTCAAATTAAAATCATCAGCACATAAATTCATTTCTTCTATGGAATTTGGTAGCAATAAATCAGAATTTTTTATTGCTTCTTTGCGTAACTGTTGGTACTGTTTTGTACAATATAACCCCTTGTCAATAAAATTACTAAATCTTTTTCGGAATTGAGGTAAGTTTAATATAAAAATATTGAATGTCTTAATCAATATTTTTTTTATAATATCTGGAACGTTTATGGGTTTTAGTCCAATAAACTCAAGATATTTTACATAGTATGTGTCAAGATAATTCCAATGAATTGTGGATAATACTACTTTTTTTCCGGTTTTTTTAGCAATTTTTATAAACTCATTTGTTTGAGTTATTGTTTCCAAATTAAAAATATGCACAATGGGTGCATTAGTGTAATTTTCTATGTCTTTAGGACAAAGACAAATCTTAACTTCTACTGGATAGTTTTTCTCGATAAACTCTTTCGTTTTCAACATTTGGACTGTGTCGCCACCAGGTTTTTCAAAACAATCTTTTCTATTTGCATATATTATCTGAAGTTTATCCATTTTTCTTTACCATCAAAATTTTTATATACTTTAAAAAGAAATTTCCATATATTAAAATAGTCCAAAATGTTCTTTGAAATATATTGTAGTCATTCCAAAAATGCTTTTTGAAAAATTTCATCATAGATTGCGTAAACATCCAAACACTTTTTGTTTGTATCTTTTTTGTAGTAACACCTTGATAATGCGTGACAACAGCGTTAGGGTTATATATTACTTTTTTACCTACATTTTTTGTTCTTATTCCCCAATCTGTTTCTTCTTGGTACATAAAAAACTGTTCGTCCATTCCTCCAATTTGCTCGTATAAGAACTTTTTAATCATCATACAACAGCCTGACAAAGCCCAACATTCATTAATTTTGTCTCTGTCAACATTCCACATTGCATAACCGTTAAAATACTCATTTTTCGGAAACGCTTTTGCAAGTCCTACAATATGGAACAACGTATCTTTCGGATACGGTTTTCCTCTTAAACAGGGTTGTTGAAAACTTCCGTCAGGATTTAAAACTTTCGGACCAACCATACCGACTTCTTCATTATTATCTAAGTAGTTAGACAAAATTTCTATAATATTGTTGCTGAAAACAACATCAGGATTCAAAATTAATAAATTTCTTCCTTTTGAAATTGACATACCAATATTATTTGCTTTCGAAAAACCTAAATTTTCATCTGCTTTAATGAAGGTAAAATTATTCCACTTTGACAAAACATTTTGAATATATAAAAAACTTTCTTCATCACGATTGGAATTATTATCAACAATAATTAATTCGTAAGAAATATTTTTAGTTTTTTCAACTAAACTTTCTATCGTTTCTTGCAAATATTTGCCAGCGTTCCAGTTAACAATAATGATTGAAACATCAAAACTGTCTTGCAAATAAGAACTCTTTAAAATGTTATAATTGGAATTCACAACCTAACCGTGCCTTCCACCGAGTGCGAGGAACACTGCTTTAACTAATATACCAATTTCCCAGAACAAGTTTCTATGCTTCAGATAATACAAGTCATACTGCAACTTTTCCGAAATATCATCATTCATTACGCAATGTCCTTGGTTAATTTGTGCCCAACCTGTCCAGCCGGTCTTAACCCACATTCTGCAAGGATAATAAGATATTTCCTCTGAGTAAATTTTTACCAAATCTTCCCATTCAGTTCTAGGTCCGACAATTGACATTTCTCCCTTCAAAATATTTATCATTTGAGGAATTTCGTCAAATCGTGCTTTCCTTACGAATTTACAGAACGGAATAACTCTATCATCGTTGACGTTTGCTGTATTTTCACTAATTTCGCCCGCTTTGGGTTTGTAATCATTAATATACATCGTCCGCAACTTATACATCTTGAACTTCTTGCCGTTTTTACCGACACGAGTTTGTGTATAAATCGCAGGTCCGCCGTCAGTCATTTTAACTCGAATACCGATATAAAGCAATATCGGAAATGTTACGGTCAAAATAATCGTTGCTGCGATAACGTCATATATTCTTTTGCAAGCATCATACAACATCGACCTTTTGTTCATATAGTCGTAAAACAACCAATTTATTGACATTTTGCTTACAAAATATTTTCCGGTTATCATCTCGTAAAATTCCGGCATTTTATAGACCTTCACGCCTTCTGGGATACTTCTTACCATGTGAGTAAGCCATTGTTCCTCCATACGGCGTTTTACAGCGATAATAACCACTGAAATTCTTTGTTTTCTAATAACTTTTGCCAAATCGTACGGGTTCAAATAAATCGGGATTCCGCAATCTTCGACAAACTGATAATTTTCATCTTCAACATCTGTAAAAAAGCCCGCAACCTTCATTCTCAGTGCTTTTTTATTGATAATTTCTTCAGCAATAATTTTCGCATTGTTGTCAGAACCAATTATCAAAACGTTTTTGACTTTTTTGAAGTTAAAAAGATAATAATGGAATAAAAACCTGTATAACTCAAGTGCCACATAGGTTAAGAGCATTGTTAACGCATAATAACAAACGAGAGACATTTTCGGAACAAAGAAGAACAAAAGTGCAAAAGGCACGATATTAAAGAATATCACACCCTCAAACAACAAATAGTAGTTTCTCTTTGTGACGTTGAATTCTCTGATTTTATATTGTGATTTCAAATAAAGAACGATTGCCCCCAAAACAGTCGTCAAGACGACAGTCGGGATATGAAATCTTTGCGGCAAACCGAAATAACGGTACGAAAAATAAGACGCTGACGCAATCGCCAACATATCAAACAAAAACATTAAAATTACTGATCTTGATATGATTCTTCTCATTTTCCCTAGAAATGCAAATTTTAATTATTAATAAAAAAATTATAATATAAATACACATTTATTGAAAAAATTTTTTGCTCAATGTAAACTAATTTTAAAATTTCAGAGTTACAAAAATATATCGAATAAAGCAGTGAACAGTGCATTAAACAATATAAAATCGAATAATAATGTTATCGGTATCCCGAGGGCTATTTCATATTATAATAATTTTCCGTTCTATTACGGATTTTTCAAGGCTTTGGGCTACGAGGTTGTTTTGTCCGATAAAACAACAACCTCAATAATCAATAATGGTTCAAAATACCTCGTTTCAGATACCTGCTTTCCGATAAAAGTCTATGTCGGTCACTTGGTTAATTTACTCGAAAAGGGCATCAGAACTATCTTTGTCCCCTCTATTCAATCAGTTGATTTTAAAATCAATAATTGCAGTAAGGTTAGAGGACTTCCTGAAATTATCAGAAACGTCATCAATGAAGAATTTACGATGATTGAACCGACTTTAGATAAGACTGAAAACCTCGGTATAAAAGACTTTTGCAAAGACACTGCAATCCAACTCGGTATTTATGACGAAAGTCTTATTGCTCAAGCATTGCAAGAGGCATGGTCATATTACGATAAATTTTTAGATTTAACACATCAAGGTCACTCTTATGAGCAAGCCCTTGATTGCGTAATCAATAACAAAGAGCCTGAAATACTCATCAAGACTAAAGATTACGAGGTTTCTGTTGTCGTTATGGCTCACGGTTACAATCTTTTCGACGAAAGAATTTCTTTGAATTTGCTCAAAAAATTGGAACAAATGAACGTCAAAGCCTACACAGGGCTTAATGTTACGGCAGATGACGCTGAAAAAGCGATTACTGAACTTGGCGAAATCAGATATTGGGCTAACGAACTCGATTTGACAGGAACAGCAGGTCATTACCTCTTGAATCACGAGGTCTATGGAATTATTGCACTTTCGGCATTCGGTTGTGGTCCGGATTCACTTATGGTGGACGAAATCGCCTACCATTGCCGTGATTTGAATGTACCCTTAATTCATCTTACGATTGATGAACATACGGGCGAAGCAGGCTTTGTGACAAGACTTGAGGCGTTTGTCGATATGATGATAAGACGAAAACGTCTTGAGACAATCAGACCTCAAATTCATACAGATAAACAAAATTCAGGCAACACTGAAAAAATTATCAACTATACGAATATCAAAAAACTTCGTAAACAAACGGCAGAAACGAAAGAAGTTGAAGCACAATGATAACAAAACATTCCTCTTTGGGGGTAATTCATATTCACACGAATTTTTCAGACGGAAGTGGCGATATTAATGCGATTTCGCTTGCCGCAAAAAAGGCAGGCTTAGATTGGATTATAGTCTCTGACCACAATGATTTTTCAGTTGAAGAAGGTCTCTACAACGGGGTCATTGTCATAAAAGGGGAAGAAATTTCTCCCGATATCGGTTATCACACTCTCGCTTTTGATATTAATGAAAAAATTTCGCACTCAGAAAACCCAATCGAAAATATTGAAAATGTCCATAAACAAGGCGGTTTCTGTTTTGCCGCACACCCTGACGAATCCGATAGCAGAAAAAATTCCAACAAGCCGATAAAATGGCTCGACAAAAAGGTCGTACCAGACGGAATAGAAGTCTGGAACTGGTTTTCAGACTGGGCAAACCGCTTCAATAGCCGTGATATTTTTCATATCGCTTATGCGTTTTTGTTTAGAAAAAAATTAATCCGTGGAATCGAGCCGCAAACAAGAATGTGGTGGGACAGAATTAACAACGAGAAAGCGGACATTTTTCCTGCCATTGCCGGCTCTGATGCCCATGCTTTAAAAGTCAATAATTATTTAATTCCTGTGACCGTTTTCCCTTATGAATATTGCTTTAAAACGGCAGCAAATTTGATTTTCACTGATGAACCTTTATCATCTGACTTTGAAACGGCTAAAAAGCAAATATTGCAAGCAATTAAGCAAGGTAACAATATTTTGCTAAACAGAAAAAAATGTAAAAGACACAATGAAGTTTCTTTGAAGGTCAAAAACGACAGCACATCTGCATTTTGCGGTGACAAAATTAACCTTGACTCAAACACTGTATTGCGTTTAAATTTACCCAAAAAGGCTGATGTCTCGCTATATTTGGACGGACATGAAATAAAATGTGAAAAAACGGACAAATTTTTCCACAACATAACAGAAAAGGGGAAATACAGAATTGAAGTTTATAAAGGCAAAACGCCAGTGTTATATACAAATCCGATATTGGTAGTTTAAAATGACAGAAAATTCGCAACCAAAATTTATCAAAATGGAGGACAATATTCCGGCAAAAGACCGTGTAATTGCGTGGCCGAGAATGGGTAGAATTGACATTCCATTAAAAGCACTATTAGTGTCATTGGGTGCGAGAGTAGTTATTCCGCCCCCAAATAGCAACCAAGCACTCGAAATTGGAGTCAAAAACAGTATTGAAGGAATTTGTCTGCCGTACAAATTAAATCTCGCAAACTATCTTATGGCACTTGAAGGCGGTGCGAACACCCTGATGATGTTTCAAGCCCCAGGGTCATGTAGGCTCGGAAATTACACAAAAATGGCTCAAAAGACCCTAAAATCATTGGGTTATGAGTTTGACCTTGTAATTTTTGATATGTATAAAAGCAAGATGAAGCAAACATTGCACGCATTTTGGCACGTTACAAGGTGTATAAACCCTTGGAAATACTACAAAGCATTCAGTCTTGGTTTTAACAAATTTTTTGCGATAGATACTGCAGAAAAAATGTTATTCAAAATTCGTCCAAGAGAAATTCACAAGGGTGATGCTGAAAAATGCTATGAAAAATGGCTTGAGATAATTGATAACACTAATAGTGTTTTCGCTTGTCGCAGGCTTAAAAACAAGATAATAAAAGACTTTAATAAAATAGAAATTGATAAGAACAAGGAAGTTCCAATTATATATTTGATTGGGGAATTTTTTGTTTTGTTAGACCCATTTACAAACCAAAATATAGAGAAAGAACTTGGAGAAATGGGTTGCGAGGTGCAACGACAAATTATGTTCAGCGACTGGCTTGAGCATGTTTTGAAGCCGTCACTTTTTTATCATAAGGAATCTCATCGTGAGCGTTCAGTTCGCTATGCAAAAGATTATATGAAGCGAGCAATCGGCGGCGAATGTATAGAAACAATCGGCGATGTTGTTTATGCCGCAAAACACGGTGTTGACGGGGTTATACACATTTCTCCATTCTCTTGTATGCCAGAGATTGTAGCCCAAAATATTTTGCCCAAAGTTTCAAAAAACGAAGATATTCCTGTGCTTTCGCTTGTTTTGGACGAACAAACAGGCAAAGCAGGCTACATCACGAGGATTGAGGCATTTGTTGATTTAATCAAAAGAAAAAGATTAAAAAAAGTAAAATAAATTTTTAAAATCATTTTGCTCGTGATAAGATGGTCAAGAAGTAATAGACAAATAGTGTTGGTAATTTTATGGAAAAACAATCAAGAAATAAAATGACGTTTGAACGTCTTAAATATTATAAACATTTGGGTGGTGGTGCAATCGAATGTATTTTGAGCAGATTGTCCAAAAACCCGAAACCGCTTTGTTTTTCATTAATGGTGACATCGCAATGTAACTGTAACTGTGATTTTTGTTTTTGGAAACACAACAGCGACAAGGACGATATGCCCTTAGAAGAAATTCAAAGATTAATCCGAGAAGCAGGACAAATCGGATATATGGACAGTATTTTGTGGGGCGGTGAACCGCTTTTGAGAGAAGATTTTGCAGAAATTTGTAAGACTTCTCACGATGCCGGTCTTTACACAAAAATCGCCACAAACGGTTGGTTTTTAGAATCAAATCCTGATTTTGCAAAATATACGGACTTGTCGTTCGTATCGCTTGATGCAATCGGCAAGGCACACGACGATATCAGACACATGCCTGGGATTTGTGACAAAGTTATGAGCGGCATTGAATACCACAAAATTCACTCGCCCAAAATGAGAATTTACATCTGCTGCACGGTTTCAGCACAAACAGATTTTGACCAAATCAAAGAAGTTGCACAATATTGTAAAGATGCAGACATTCTTTTGTATTTCACTGTTAACAAGTCAAATCAAGCCCTTGAAGAAGCACAAAACGTTAAGGATACGGAACTTGAAACTGACCAATTATCAGAAATTTTTGTCAAAATCAAGGAACTCAAAAAACAAGGTTATCCGATTAGAAATTCATACTATTTTATGGATTATATTATCGATAAGAAAAATTATTATGAATGTCATTGGCCGAGAATTGCGACCGTTATTTACTCAAACGGTGACATGCTCAGATGCTATGACAGAAAACCGTTTATCAGCGTGAGAAACAGACCTTTGAAAGACGTTATAAAAGATCCGCTTTTCATCGAAACGGTTAACAAATGCAAGGATTGTAAATTGGCGTGCGTGGGCAATTACGCACTCGATGCATCAGGTCTTTGGAAGTTAGAATGGTCTGCAATCAAGTCATTAATGGAAATTGCCATAACATAACAGGAAAAAATTTATGAGAAGATTATTAATTACATTATTGCTGGCGACAGCACTTATATCACCTTCGGTTCTGCTTGGTCAAAAAGCCTTTGCTGAAGATGCTTTTGAGAACAATTATCAGGCGGAAGCAAGAGAAAATTCGTTTAAATCATTAAGCCCGATTGAAAAATTGTTTAACAATTCAGATTCTGCTAAAGTAGACAAAATCATAAGACAAGTGGGTTATGACATTTTCTCTTCATCAGGTGGTCAAGGTCAATCAGCAGGCAAATTTGGCAATTCATACAAACTAAACGTTGGAGAAAAAGTCAACGTATATTTATACGGTGATTCTGTTGATATTATGGCTATTTCAGGGGCAAATCTCCTCAACCCGATGACAAAAACGGAAGTTGATTCAAAAGGTGACATTTTTATTCAAGGAATTGGTGTTGTTAAGGCTGAAAACCGCACACTAGGCGAAGTTGAAAATTCTATCAACTCGTTGGCCGCACAAAAATACAAAAGCCTCAAAGTCAAATTGACAGTAAGTACAGGCAACGAATTTTCAGTTTTTGTATATGGTCAAGTCAATCGCCCCGGTAAAGTCGTAATCGGCAATAATTCAACAATTATTGATGCTTTGGGTGCAGCAGGCGGCGTTAAAAAGACAGGTACTTTGAGAAATATTCAATATACCACAGGTTCAAAAGTCAAATCAGTCGACCTCTACAAAGCAATATTTATGGGCAATGACAACAATATCGTCTTGAGAGCAAACGACAAAATTTTCGTCGACTCAATCGGCAAAGTCGTTGCATTCAAAAACGGCGTCTCGACCCCAGGTATCTATGAAGTTGCAAACAATGAAAATTTAGAACAACTTATCAAATACGCTGGCGGCTTACTCCCCGTGACCCAAACGACATCTGTCACTATGACAAGATTGGATAACAAGACAAACGAACGTGTTGCGATGAATTTGTCTTGGGCTAACGCAAAAACAACCGTCCTTCAAAGTGGCGACACTGTTGAATTTAGAAAGTTATATAACGAAGTCGAAAATGTTGTTACAATTCAAGGTAACATCAAGCACCCAGCGACTTTCGCCTATAAAGAAGGTATGAGATTGTCGGATATTTTAAGAAGCGAATATGAACTTTTGGAAGAGACTTTCATCAATCAGGCTGTCATCAGACGTGTTTCGGGGCAAGATAACCAAATCACAACGATTCCTGTGTTCTTGCAAGAATTTTTCTCGGGTATGAATGACCCTGTCCTTCAACCGAGAGATATTATTTCGGTTTACAAAAACACAAATTCTCAATTTGTCGATGTTTACGGCTGCATAAATATGCCCAAACACTTGACCTACAAGCCGAACATGACATTGAAAGATGTTTTGACTGATATTCAATTCATTGAATCAGATATGGCTCAAAACCACGAAAGTGCTGTCAATTACAAACACGAGCCTCAACAAGGAGAAGTTCGTTTGAATGCGACAACGCAAAACGCAAACAGATTGATTCCGACGGAAAATGTTGCCGTTGAAATTACAAGCCCTTCTGGAGACACTCAACTCTATTACCTTTACGACATAATGATTAATTCTGATAGAATTAAAAACATCGTTATCAATCCTGAAGACAAAATTTTCTTCAGAACCTTGAGAGGAAACGAAGTAATGAAAACCGTTAAAATTTCAGGCTTCGTCAAGCACCCTGGAGTTTACAGTTTTGTCGAAGGTAAAAGATTGACTGATATCATTGAAACAGCAGGTGGCTTGACATCTGATGCGGAACTTCGAGGAATTGTTTTCACAAGAGCAAGTTTAAGAAACAAGCAGGTTGATATTGCTCTCAAAAATAACGAAAAAGATATCGAATTGCTCAAAGGCAGAGTAGCAGGCGGTTTCAAGCAAGATAAAGATGACAAACAAACGAAATTGGATTTGATTAACATTCTTGAAAATTCGGAAGAGGAAATTGTTAAAAATTACACTGGTCAAATTTCTTTGAACATTGAAAAGAACGATATCAAATCAATCTCAAATGAAGATAATTTGTTTGTCCAAGATGGAGATGACATTTACATTCCGAGAATTTCAAACCATGTCACAGTTATGGGCGAAGTTTACAACGAACAAGCATTTGTTTACAAAAAAGGAACAAAGGCAAAATACTATATCAAAAAAGTCGGCGGTTACACTCCTAACGCAAACAAATTCAGAACTTACAAGGTTAGCGTAAACGGACGAGCAAAGAAAATCGGCAAAAACGCAAAAATCGAACCGGGCGACACAATCATCGTACCTCGTAAAATTGCAGGCAATGACTGGATTGCACCTGTTTGCAGTGCATTGCAAGGTTTCGGCTCATTGTTCGTAATGATATTTGGTATTTCAAAATGGTAATCTAAAAATTACTAAAAACATATACAGCACAAGGGATAGTTTCAATTTTGATATTATCCCTTATTTTTTGTTTTTCACCATCAATGTGACAAACGCAATAGTCATTTTTTATGGAAATATTTTTTGTCTGAAAGTACATCGCCTTTGAGTTTGAGGATTTTTTGTCAAAGATAATTTGCAAAAATTCGATGAAAAATAAAATAGGATTTTTGACCTTTAAAACGAAAACATCAAATTTTCCATCATCAAGTCTACAATTTTTCGAAATCGAAACGACGTTTTTATACATATTACCGGCATTTGCGACAATTATACAAGTCGCAAGTACAGACAATTTTTTATCGTCATTATAAGTCAAATGGTAAACGTGCTGCTTCAAACGCAATGCGAACAAAACCCCTGCGACAAAATACGAAAAATATCCTAATTTGTTCTTTAAAGATTGCGGAGTTTTGCAAATGATATCAGCGTCATATCCAAATCCCGTACGCAATACAGAATAATTGTCATTCACTTTTAGAACATCTATTTTAAGTTTCTGACCGTTTTCAATAACTTGCAAAGCCTTTTTGAAATCTGTTGGAATTTTTAATTTAGCAGAGAGCAAATTCGCCGTTCCGCAAGGAATTACCCCAATCGGCTTATCAAATTTCATAGCGAATGGGACAACTTTGTTTACCGTGCCGTCCCCACCTACAGTGATTATCACATCTGAATTTTTTACAGTGTCCTCAGAAACCTCCTCAATGCCAACAATATTTAATTCAACATCTTTTCCAAGATAAAATTCTTCAATTATTTTATAAGCAGAAACGGCGTTTTTCTTGCCTGCATTGATATTTTCGACGACCAAAATTTTTTTCATAAAACAATTATAATATTAAACTCCGCAATATTCAACGATAATTAACTTGAATAGCCCGATTTAGTGCTTATAATTGACATATCGAATAGGTAAGATAAGGACAAAAAAATGAGAGTTGAAAAACAATCAACAGTATGGCAAGCGAACTCTATGGGTAAGTTTGACAAAATAAAATTGAAAATGAATAACATAATGATAGATTGCCTTTTGAGTTATCTTTCGCACAATTTTAGCAAAGAAAAACTCATCAACCTAGCAAAAATCTTTGAAAAAATTGCAGGTTCAAAAGGCGGAATTAACCACGCAAGAAGAATGCAATGGCTTTTCCAATCAGAACACCCACACCTTTATTGGTGGAAAAAGATTTTGACAGAATTGCACCCAAATTGCAGAAATAAATGGATTAAAAACTTCTTCGTAAATGGTTATTACGGTGACAATTTGAGAAAAAGAAACGTTTTCAACGAAAAACACGGATTTTTCCCTCCGACAGTATTGCTCGCAAGCATCACAAAGCGTTGTAACTTCAACTGTCAAGGCTGCTGGGCACATGAATACACGGTCGAAGAAGATTTGTCAAAAGATAAATGGAGAGAAATTTTCACAGAAGCCCGTGACGTAATGGGCATACACATTATGCCGATTGTAGGCGGCGAACCTTTTGCAAGAAAAGAATTCCTCGAACTTGCAGAAGAATTCAGCGATTGTGCGTTTATTACCTTCACAAACGGCTCGTTGATTACCGAAGAAACTGTAAAAAAATTGCAAAAATTAGGTAATGTTTTCCCAATGTTTTCTTTGAGTGGTTTAAAGGAAAACACAGACGCCGTAAGAGGCGAAGGCTGTTTTGATATGATTATGCAAAAAATGGACATGCTCAAAAAAGCAGGCGTGTTCTTTGGTGCAAGTATTTGCGCAACAAGCCAAAACTGCGATGAAGTAACATCAGACGACTTTATGAAAATGCTTTCGGATAAAGGTTCTTTGTGGACTTGGTTCTTCCACTATGTTCCAGTCGGTGCAAACCCTGACGTTACCCTCGTTCCTAATGCACAACAACGACAAAAAATTCTTAAAGCAGTTTATAATGCAAGAAACACTTTGCCGATGATGACTGTTGACTTCTGGGGCGACGGTCCGGAAATGATGGGCTGCATCGCCGGTGGCAGACAATACGTTCACGTTAACCCTAGAGGGGACGTTGAGCCTTGCACATTCGTTCACCTTGCAACGGATAACCTCAAAAACTGTACTTTGACAGAAGCACTCGCATCACCGTTTATGACCGCTATCAGAAACGGTATCCCATACGAGGACGGCAATTTGCTCAGACCGTGCATGATTGTTGATAGACCTGATGTTTTGAGAGGATATTATGAACAATTCAAACCGTACGAAACTCACAAAGGTGCGGCTGACTACCTCACAAATCCCGAAATCAAGGCACAAATCGACAAATATTCAAGCGACGTTAAGGAAATCCTCGACGTTGACTGGAGAGAAAATCTTTGGATGACTATCTTCCCGCTCGAGGGTGAATACTACATCGACCGTGACAGATTTTGTTCAAAAGAAAAACCTGAAAACGCTTGCACAGGTAACTGTTGCGGCTGCCACTAAGATTATGAAAAAGACGATTTTTCTAATAACACTATTTGTGGCATTTACAATAATCGTAAAACTCTGTCCCACTGTAACCCAATGGGACAGGGCTTTTATAGTATTTGTGCAAAATAAACTTTCGTTTTTGCCATACACAATTCCGATGCTGCCTGACTTTTCATTGTACACAATTTTGATTGCAGTGCCATTGATTTTGGGTGGATTTTGGGGGATTAAAAATAAAAAATACCTTGAAACACTTTATTTATGGTCAATTCCGCTTATCACGTTTTTGTTAAATTGTGTTGTAAAACACACTATTCAACGCCCGAGACCGCCATTTGAACTCCAAGCAGTAACGCACCCTGACAGTTTTAGTTACGTCTCTAGCCATTCGCTTGTGACCTTCTGTTTGTGGGCATTTGTGACATATTTGGTTTATAAAAATTCAAACTCTGTTTTGTTGAAAAAATCTGTTTTGACGTTCGCAATCGTCTGGACGCTTTTTGTTGGCTTCAGCAGAATATGGATAGGTGTTCATAACCCGACAGACGTTATCGGGGCTTATTTGCTAGGCAGTGTGCTTTATATTGCATACACAAAATCTCTTGAGTTTTTGAAAAATCGCTTTAAAATAGACTAAGTAATTATTTTTAACATATTGAGGATAAAATCCGCAGTATATCTTGATAATATTGAGATTTTCGCTCCGCTCAGAATGTGAGTTTTGTTGATCGACTAAAGTCGACTCTACACGCTTCATTACGAACAAAAGGACTTAATGCTTTTCTCATTATTTTTCGTAGGCTATTAAATCTTTTATGACTTCAGAAGCGATGATTAGGCCTGCGACGGCTGGACAAAACGAGTTGCTCGCTGGAGCGATTCTTCCACCTTTTGTCTCAACATTCATATCTTCTGCGACTATTGGCTTTAAGGGCATTTCTTTTGAATAAACAACTTTGACTTTTTTGATTCTTCTTTTTTTTAGTTCTTGACGAATTACCTTGGCAAGCGGGCAGACAGAGGTTTTTGAGATATCGGCAACTTCAAACATAGTCGGATTCATTTTATTTCCTGTGCCCATAGAGCAAATAATCGGCACATTTGCTGATTTTGCACGGGTTATCAACTCCAATTTGCCAACGACCGTGTCGATTGCATCGACGACATAGTCGTATTTTGAAAAATCAAATTCTGTGTTTCGAGTGAAAAAACATTTGTACGTTTCGACTTTTAAGTTAGGATTAATGTCGAGCAATCGGGCTTTTGAAACATCAACTTTATTTTTGCCAACAGTCGAATTTAGTGCGATAATTTGTCTGTTTAAATTACTAACACTAATAGTGTCATTATCGATGATATCTATGTTTCCGACACCTGCACGGGAAAGAGCCTCGACAACATATCCACCTACTCCGCCAACTCCAAAAACAGCAACTCGAGAATTATTCAACTTCTCAACCGCATCTTTTCCAATTAACATTTCCGTTCGCAAAAATTGATTGTTCATACGAAAATTTTATCACAAAAGTTTTATACATTCTAAACAGAGGGCGAAGTATCTGTTATTCTTCGGGCTTTTAAGCCCTCAAAATGACGTAATAATCCACGAGCAATCCTCTCGCAATGACGTGAAATTTGCCATAAAAAAGCACCCTTTTTGAGGGGTGCTTTTAGTTTAACTTTTTTCCTTAACTATGCAACGTATTTCGGAGTTGCTGATTTGATTGCTGATTCTTCAGCCTTTTCTACTTGTTGCAATTCGTTTTGTGCTGCACTCAACAATGTGTTGATTCTTTGTTTTTCTGTATCAAGTTCTTGTTGTTGTCTTGCTAATTCTGTTTCTTGGTATTCTGTGTATGCTTGTTGACCTTTGTCTATTGCGGAATTTGCCAAATCGCCAAATCCTTCACCTAACGATGAACCAATTCCTGCTCCAAGGATTCCACCGAATACTCCACCTAATACCGTTCCTCCGATTTTTGCTACTGCTGAGCCTTTATTTTGTGCTGCATCGATTCTATTATTTCTTTTTTGTAATCTTGCTGTCTTTTGTGTCAATTCTGTTTCTCTGTTTGCAATTTGCATCAATTGAAGATTGTATTGATTAACCTTCGATTGTAAACTCATCTTTCTTGCTGTGAATAATGCGTAACCCATTTCTTTTCTCCTATCTTTTTCTCTATCGTACTTTATTAAAAACAGTGAACTTTAAAAAATTGCGTAAATACTTCGTATATATCGAGTATATATTCTTCATGTTTTGACATTTTTTGATTTTATAACCCTGAACTCCTACAAACACGGGCTTTTTACATGATATTTTTTATTATTAATTTGTTAACATATCTTAATATTTAACCTTAAATTTCCGAAAACAAAAATCATGAAAACGCCCGTCATTACATGGTTTTCATGATTGCCTTTGCTTTTAGAAAATAATATAAATGTATTAAATTATATACAAGTAATAAAATCTGACATATTAAGTGCCAAAAGATTTTTTATTTCATCGAAACTGTCCGTTTTAGCAAAAACAATCGCAAAAATCGGATTGTTTTTATAGTTAATTTTTCGTATCTCAAGAGGATTTGAGATATTTTCGAGATATTTATCATAATCAATGTTTATAATTTTATTTTTATCGATGCAGTTTGGAATATCGCCGATTGTAAAATAATAAATCGAATCGTCTTTTTCAGCCAAAATCTTGTTCCAATCAGGCTTTTGCTGTTTCAAGAAGTGTTCGTAAATATTTACACCCCAAGCAAAATAAGTTATATCCGTAATGCACCAACCGCAAAATCTCAAGGGGTTAAGTTCAATCGGAATAGCCATTTTGCCGTCATATCTGAGTTCTAAATGGAACGGAAAATTCTTATACCCAGCAACTTTTCCAATTTTGTCTAAAAGTTCTTTAAAAATGGGCAAATGCTTTGAGAGAATTGACTTTGAGGTAAAATAAGCCCTGTCAGAAACATCTTTGCCATTAAAAAACGGGTGCATGTATATATTTAATATAGTCGCATCACCATTACCGTCAAAGTAAGCATCAACGGCGAACTCGTCCCCTTCAATCATCTGTTCAATAATAAATTTATCCGTATCTACAACGTTTAACGGGAAAATGCCCTTAATTTTTTCAATCTCAGAGTCAAGTTTTGAGATGGTTTCAGCCCATTCTTGTTCGTTTTGAACAGGAAAAACTCCAAAACTCAAAAAACCGACCGCAGGCTTCAAAATCAGAGGAAATTTCAAGTAATTTGTTGAAATATTTTTTATTTCAGAATATGAAACCTCTTTGAAAAAATAATCAGGGAAAATTTGCTTAATCGCAGAGCGAAAACGTGCTTTATTCTTTGAAAGAGCAATCATATCAACGAGTCTTGAACCTTTTAAGTTGTTCAAAATCCAATCGATTGAATTTTCTGAGTTTGAATAAACAAGTTCATTTTTGGCAATTTCTTTCGCCTTATCCGAAGAAATCAACTCGTTTTCAGAGAAAAATTCTCTTGCAACCTCATTATCAAGAACTGAAAATTTATTCTTTTTGATTGTTTCGACTAAAAAATCAGAAACGTACGGTTTTTCTAAAATAATCATAATTCACCTTAAAATGTAATTTCTTTGAGTTGGTATTTTATAACTTTTGACAAATCGGCAAGCGAAAGTTGAACCTGATATCCGATTTTGCCAGCACTAAAAATGATAGTATCAAAATTTTGGGCTGAAAAATCAATAGTCGTTGTGAAAAATTTCTTCATACCAACAGGCGAGCAACCACCGTGAATATAGCCGGTCAAAGGCAAAAGTTCCTTCGACTTTATCATCTCGACATGCTTTTCGCCGACTGCCTCAGCAGCCTTTTTCAAGTCGAGTTCAGAACAAACAGGAACGAGAAAAACGAAATAATGACCTGATTTTCCAACCGTAACAAGGGTTTTGAAAACTTGTTTCGGGTCTTGACCAAGAACTGTCGCAACATCAATTCCACTGATAGCGTCAGTTTCAGCGTAACAATGGCTGACATATTTGACCTTCTTTTGGTCTAAAATTCTCATTACATTTGTCTTTTCAATATTTTTTGACATAATATCCTCGTTATTTTTCGATGACTGTAACTCTGCCCTCACGAACAGCGTCAATCGATTTGTGTTTCTTTAAATATCTTAAAACGATATCTTGTTCTTTGCCTACAAGTTGGACATTTTTTGCATTTTGCAAAATCAATTTTGTACGTTTATCAAGGAATAAATACCCCGCAACCACGCACTTTACAGTATCTTTCTCAGACGGATTATTTGAGTTAATTTTTCTAACCACATTATTATTTTTATCCACAAAAACTATATCTTTAACGCAAATAGTGTCAGGATTTTGAGGATTTTTTACAGTTTTATCGACAACATATTTCATACCGTGAACCTGAATCATCTGAGAATTGTCCGTCGTCATACTCGTCAAAGCCTCAGTATTCAACAAATTTACAAAGTCTTTTTCACTCAATTCAGCATAAAACATCTGTCCGTTGAACGGCAACATTGAATATTTTACCTGATATGTTGTAATATTACCCACAAGTCCGCCACGAACAGTCGGAGAGTGAACCAAAACCGCTTCTGGATTTTTACCTTTTGCAGCCTCAAAAGCAGCATCGCACAAAAGATTTGCCGTCGGATTTTCAAGGTTTCTTTCTTCTGTCGTACCGCTTGACACAAATGGTGTTTTTGCTACTGCCACGACCTTATCAACCCCCAAAGCCTTTTCAACAATACGCTGAATTGTTTTATCTGTCGGTGAATTTTTATCAATTCTGATATGATTGTTACTAATAGTGTTTTTCTTACTGTCAGTAATGATAACACCATTAGTGTTAAATGTGACTTTTAAGTTTCCAATATCTTTAGCCATACCGCAAGTCTGAACAATCACAACGGGTTCGCCTTTTTTTGACAAGACCAAATTTGTCAAATGAGTTTTATCAACATCTTTTGTCTGAATACCGTCAATCTCAAGGTGTGTATGACCACCCAAAATCACGTCTATACCTTCTGTTTTCTTTGCAATAGCAAGGTCTCCGCCTTCACCAAAGTATCCCAAATGGCTAACAAAAATAATCTTATTTATGCCCTGTTCTTCAAGTTTTTTTACTTCATTATTAAGTGCCACAACAGTACCTTCAGAATCATAAACAGAAACTTGATTATCTTTATCAAATAAACCTAAATTCACACCAATCGGTGCAGCACCAATAAATCCGTACTTTTCACCGTTTTTTGTCATAACGTACGAACTAAAAAGTTTGCCCTCAGTTTTCAAGTCATTGAGAGGATTACATTCAGGAATTTCCATATTTGTCATCAATGTCACGAAATTTCCTTTTCGAAGTTCTTTCGCAAGAGAGGCTGAACCATCGTCAAACTCGTGGTTTCCAAGAGTAAATAACTCAACTCCTGCAATATTCAAAAGTTTTGTCATTGCAGAATTTCTTTTGTGATTTCGCCCGATATACATATCGCCTTGAGTTGAAATCAAAGTAGTTTCAGGATTTTCTGATTTTTTAATTTTATTTAATTGAGTAATTAATTTGCCCAAATTTACAAGTTCGCCGTGGGTATCATTTATATAATAAATATTCAATGTAGCCTTTGTATTGCAATCGTCACAAGAAATAACACTATTAGTGTCATTGGCAAAAACGCTATTACCAAAAGCAAAAACCGAACCTAAAACAATGGTTGAAAATAATTTTTTATAACTCATGTAAACCTCGCTACAAATATTATACAAAAGTTTGATAAAATTGAATGTTAAGATTATGTAACATTTGCAAAAAAACATGCAATTTGAGATTTTCAGAGTCTTAAACAAAATGTAAGTGTAGTTATTAGAAAGTGTGTGAATATGGTTATTTCGGCAGTATCAGCGTTGAGTTTGAATACAATCAACAATGAACAAAAGACTCAGGTTGATAAAAAGGCTGCCCCAAAAGCAATTCAGCCTCAAATGCCCGAAAGTAACTCAGGCAATGCACTTCGTTCATATTTTATGGGTGGTCAAGCCGTTTCGTTCGGTTTCAACTGCTCGACAGGTAAATTTGTTACAAAGCAAATCGCTGACGTTCCTTGCTGCTGCTGCGGTGGCAGAATGATTTTGCAAAAAGATTTAGACAAGGTTTCAGCGTCATTCGCAAACAAGCGTGGTGAAGCACTTGCCGACAAAATTAACAAGGACAGAGATTATTTCAAAAACAACCAAGGTGCAATCGCTGGTATGATTGCGATTGAAGCAGCAAAAAATCCCGAAATGGACGCACAAGAAGCAGTTTACTCAATCGCCGGCGATTTCAAAGGCAAACTGCAAAGTTACTGCACAGGCGTTTTGAACTCAACAAGTGAACTTGCAAAATCACAATTAGGCGACAACAACCCGGTTTCAGACTTAATTGAAGTTGAAAAACAAAAGGTTGCTTCAGGAAGAATTGACAGAGTTAAATTTACCGACAAATTAGTCAGAATGGAACAATCAGGCAAGATTGACCCTCTCTCATTTGAATTAATCATCAATTCGGCTATGGAACTTCCGCAAAATGACGAATTAGCAAGAAAAGAATTTACAAGAATCCAAAATCAAGACAATCATTCAATTTTTGATGAATTATTAAGAGAATCAACTCAAACTATCGAACACGTTCACCCTCACTCAAAAGGCGGTCCGAACGACACAGACAACTACCTTGCTGAATGTGGCGAATGTAACCACAAAAGAGGCAATATGTCTTATTTGAAATGGATTAAAATTCACCCAGAATACCCAGTAAATGCTCAAAAACACATCGAATGGTTCCAACAACAAATTGTTGACGGCAAAATCGACAACAGATATGACGATTACGGTTCAAAAATTAAAGAAACACTTTCTAATGAATCAAACGGCAGAATGGAATTGAAAGTTCTCGACAAGCAAACTATCAGAGAACTCAGAGAAAGAGCACAATCAGGCGAAAGAATTAACGTCTCTGAAGAAATTAAAAAACAAGAAGAAGAAAATAAAAAAGACGAAGAACAATAAAAAAATTCTTACACACTACAAAAGCCCCATACAAGGGGCTTTTTATTTATTTACAATCCATTGAATTGTCACTTTTGATATTTTATAATTAAAAAATAAAGCAGATAACACTAATAGTGTTTTCGATTGAAATGACAGGTTTATGGACAAGTTTTCAGATAAAAAAGTTATTGGGTATTTTTTCGGAGTTATCACTCTGATAATTTTTTATATGATTTTCAGCAAGCACATGCCGTATTTGTCATTTTTTGATGTAGACGATTGCGATGCACTTTATTGGCCAAGAAGGTTGCATTACTTCATTTTTCCCGATCAGGACAACGGCAGGATAATTGTAAATTCAATTTTGAAATTTTTTGTCGTATTTATCCCTAAAATAATGAATTTGCACCCTCAAAATGCCGCCAATACTATCTTTTCTTGGATTTATGCGATATCGACCTTCGTTTTATTTTTGATAATTGGAAGATTTTGCTACTTAAAAGACAAAAGCGGAGAGTTTTTCTTCTATGGAGCAGGTGTCGCAGCAATTTTCACAGCAAGTTATCTCTTTGTTCAAGAGCCAAATTTTTCAATGACGGCGGCGTTTGTTAGCGGCTGGATATTCGCATCAATATTTGCATTTACTTTTTTATACGAATTTTTTGCAATGATGTTTTTTGACAAAACTTATAGCAAAAAGGGAATTATATTTTTATATGTAATTGCACTTTGTGCGGGCAATTCGTCTCAGATGACCGCATTTACGCTTATTGCAATAATGTTTTTCTCTTTAATATACAAATTTTTCTTATTAAACAGAGATTTTTCAGCCTTCAAACAATTTATAAAACAGGATTTTATTAAATATCAATTTATATTTTTTGGATTCGGATTTTTGCTTATGCTTTGCAGCAAAGGTTTTTGGGATTCTATGGCATGGCGGCATGTTGAATCATTCTCAGAAATTATATCAATAATAATTCCGTTCACAGAAAGAATGTTTGATATTTTGTGTGACCAAAAAACATACATCATCTCGACGGGCGGATTAGCATTATTATTCACAATTTTTGCAAGGAAAAACAAGCAAAAGCCTCTCGTTTTATCTGGAATAATTGCAATCTCTGTTTTTGTTTTTTACTGCTCACTAATTTTAGCCGGACAAACCTGCGAAATCACTTCACCGAAAGACTTTTGGGTATTAGAACCGTTCTATTATTTTGAACTCAGGTTATTTGCTGCGGTGGCATTTTCTATAATTTTAAATGCAATTGCAACAGAAATCGATTCTTTTGTCCTCAAAAACTTCATCACGGTCGGCATTATCGCAAGTATTCTTTTCAGCCTATACCTGAGTGGATTTCTTAAATCTGCAAAACAGTCAGCACAAAACTCAAAAGATATGCGAACAATTATGTATGTTTCAGAAAAAATGCTGCTTGAGCAATCAAACAAGGACAAGATAATTTTGCCTGACACATGCTCGATTTTCAACGGAGAATATCCCAAAATATATTTCAAAGCCGTATATGGAAAGGATTTTCCCGAAAATGTTGAGTTCGTCCGTTATCCATACGATGATGTCAAAAATCATTACCCAAATTTCGAACAAATCGAAAAAGAAGCGATGAGCAAAAATCCCGATTTTCAGCCGTTTTTTGAGGAATACAAAAACTAAAAAAGGCTCTCGTTTGAGAGCCTTAAAATTATTGTTCGTCAGAGGCAACCATCATTTTAACAATGATATCAGGGTCTTCAACCTGACCGCTATAAGGTGCACCCTTTTTGATGTTATCGACGTATTCCATACCGTCCGTAACTTGTCCCCAAACAGTGTATTGACCATTGAGCCAGTCACAATCTTTAAAGCAAATAAAGAATTGGCTATCAGCACTATCAGGGTGTTGTGCTCTTGCCATTGAAACTGTACCACGTTTGTGCGGCATATCATTAAACTCTGCGTCCAAATTTTGTCCGCTACCACCCATACCAGTTCCAGTCGGGTCGCCGGTTTGTGCCATAAATCCGTCAATTACTCTATGAAAAACAATTCCGTCATAAAAACCTTCTCTTACGAGTTCCTTAATTCTTTCAACGTGTTTTGGTGCTTTTTCAGGGTACAATTCAATCGTTACCCTTCCATCTTTCAAATCAAGATATAATACATTTTCTTTATCCATTTTAAACTCCTTCGTTTTCTAAATTATATCACGAGAATTTTTCTTTGCGATGACGTATTTATTCGCAATGTTAAGTTATGTAACATACTATATATACAAAAAGTAAATTTTTTCTCTCTGTGAGACTTTATATAAGAGTAGAGAGAATAAGGATTTAAACAATGATTACAGCACTTTTGAACTTCGTTAACAGAAAACAATCAAAGAAATTCTCACCGCTTTATCTTATCAATATGTAATTAGTTGATAGCACTTGAGAAGGCTTCATATATATCAGTCGGGAATTTAGTCAACTTCATATCTGACCCACCGACAGCACAACAAACGAACTCCGCAGTTATATGTATAACTCCGGATTTTTTGTTTTTAATGGTTTGAGAAAATGTCACCGTTCTTGATTTTAACTCTGTAATTTCAGTTTCTATCTCGATTTCTTCGAAAAGTACAGCAGGAGACTTAAATCTAACGTGCATATCAACTACGGGGAAAGTGATTCCGTTCGTATCGATTTTGTCGAGATTTACGCCCAAATCCTTACAAATATTGTATCTTCCACGTTCTAAAAATCTCAAATATCCGCCATGCCAAACAACGCTATAAGCGTCTGTATCACCGTACATTACGGTTGTTTCAAATACATTTTTCATTTCTTACCTTACACTTACCAAATTTGCTCAAATTATGAGAACAAATCTTGAATTTTATCTTTAATTTCTTGAGGATCTAACTCGTTTGTGATGTTATTAATGTCCATCGCAACTTGATACAACTTCGCCGCTTCAACCTTATCGCCAGTTATTGCAATCGAACGAGCAAGGTTGTAATGAGCCAAAGCGTAATTTGGGTTATGTTTTATCGCAAGTTCAAACAACTCAATCGCCTTTTGAACTCTACCAAGGTCGTCGAGATAAATTACACCCAAATTGTTATAAGCAATATCGTACTCTTCATCGTACTTGATAGCAGTTTCATAAGTCTTAATCGCTTCATCAAGTTGACCTTTGCCCCAGTACAAATATCCTAAATTACAGTAAATCTTTGCATTATGAGGTTCAAGTTCAATCGCCTGACGATAAACAGAAAGTGCGTTATTGTATTCACCTTTTTCGTAAAAAGCACTGCCTAGGTTGATATAAATGTCGATATCTTTCGGAGTCAAAATGAACGCCGTTTGATATGCACCAATTGCAGCATCAAGGTTCTTGACATTTTCTTGGAAAACATATCCCAAAGTTTGTGCAACAATACTCGTCCAAGTAATTTTTGGGTTAATCGTAATAGCATTTTGATACTGAGAAATTGCCCCTTGTATATCGCCCTTCAAATACAAAATATTCGCCAAATTGCTGTGATATTCAGCCAAATAAGGTTGAATTACAATCAACTTTTTATAAATGTCAGCAGCACTGTCATAATCGCCCAATTCCTCATAAACACGGCATAACGAACGATATGCAAAAATATTCAAACTATCGAGCCAAATCGCAAGTTTATACTCGCAAATTGCCTCTTCAAATCTGCCAAGCATGCTATAAATATCGCCGATTATGCAATATAAATGAACAAACCCAGGGGCTTTTTCAACCGCAGCCTGATAAACCTCAAGTGCTTTTTCAGGACCGTGCATTTGAGCCTGAATATAGCCTTTTAAAAGTACGGGCATGAATTTAAAATACGATAACTTTCTCGCAGTCTGCTTTTGGGCCTTTTTGTCAAACGGCAAAGTCACCATCGACAAAAACATTTCCCAATAACTTTTTGCTGAAACTTTATAGTCACGAAAAGCCGAAACTCTGAGCAGACAAGCGATTAAGTAGTGTGCACGAGATGACTTCCAAGGGGCAACATGAACAGCCTCTCTTGCAAACTCAGTTGCCTCATGAAAATATCCTTTTCTCATAAAGCACTCAGCCTTCATATACCTTGCATCACCTGACTTTTCGTCATGTTGGATAGAAAGTTCAAAATAATTTATCGCTTTATCAAGGTCATTCTTATAAAAGAATGCCATACCCAACTTATAAAAAATTTCTGCTGAATCAATGTACGACTCAAGTGCACGTTGATACTCGGAAATAGCCTCATCAGCATACTGTTTCGATTGATAAATGTCTAAATGTCTCTCGAGGTACAAATCACCCAACTTGACATGCAAATCAGGATTTGTTCCGCAAGTCGCAAGTGCATACTGACAAGTTTCAATAGCCTTTTGCAAATTGCCAGACCGTTGAAACTTATTAATCTGTTTCTCTAATTTTTTTTGCTCTTGCGTTTTAGTCATCATTCTAATTGTAAACCGTATATCTATTATTGTCCATTTTCAAAAATTTTACAATATTTGATTTTTTACGGGAGTGATAAATTTCTCAGGAGCCAATACAGTCAAGACTTTTGGCTGAGAGAAGTATTTTTTTGCACAATTCAAAATGTCATCAGATGTTACATTTCTGATAGAATTTATGAATTTTTCTTCATAATCGCAACCAAGCCCCTGAAGTTCATACATGCCTGTAACCGAAGAAATCAAGGCGTTTGTTTCAAAATAAAATCCTCTTTTTCCGATTACATTATTTTTAGCATCGTTCAATTCTTCTTCGCCGACAGGAATCGTCATAATCTTCTCTATTTCGACCTTAAACCCGTCAATCGCCGTCTTAATATTTTTCGGCTCAGTACCGATGTATATTGAAAAAGTTCCGCATTTTGCTTTTGGCTCAAAAACTGTTCTTACTGTATATGCAAGCCCTTGCTTTTCTCTTAATTCAAGGAACAATCTAGAGGACAAACCACTTGAGCCCAAAATTGAATTCATCAAGCAAACCGTCGCATATTCTTTATCCGTATAAGTCGGGCATAACCAGCCTTCAAGTATTTGTGCCTGTTTTGCATCATCTTTTTCAACAATCGCAAGTTTATCCTTTTCAAGTTTAACCTCAGGAATATTTGACTTAAAGTTGTTATTTTGAACCATTTTGCCAAAATGTTTTTCCAAAACTGACAACAATTTCTCTTTGTCAAAGTCGCCTGCAACAGAAATAATTTTCTTTGAAGTTGCCAAAATATCCTTATAAAGTGCCTCAACTTCTTCCTTTTTTATGTCGTCAATTTCGTCCAAAATCTTCGTATATGTGTTACCGTACGGGTGGTTTTCAAACAAAGTCTTATAGTAAGTGTCGTTAGCCTTAGTCTTTGGAGAGTCAAGTTCTGCACCGATTTCGCCCTTCAATTTGACAATTTCCTTGTCGAAATCCTTCAAAGTCGAATGAAGCATAACATCTTCCATAAGTTCGAGCATATAATCAAAATCCTCATTCAAGCACAAACCCTTGAATCGAAGATAATCAGCCTTAATTTCGCTATAAAGTTCGATAGCATTTTCTTCAGTTTCTTTTGCAATCTCTTCTGCTGAGCGTTTTTCAGTGCCTTGCAAAAACAATCTGTTCAAAATTACGCTCGTCCCTGCTTTCTTTTCGTAATTTTCCAAGCAAAGATAGAACGTCACTGCCGCTCTTGGGGTATTTTTATTGTCGTTAAGAATTACTGTAATACCGTTATTTAATTGAATTTTTTCCATTATTTTTCCTCCGGCAAAAGAACTGCAAACGTTGCGTGTTTCAAGTTTAAATAATCTTTTGTAAACTGCAGAACCTCATCAGCCGTAATGCTTTCGAGGATTGAAATGTAAGAATTAATCGACTCTGTTCCTTCGCAAACCGTCAAGTAATATCCGATTGTCTCCCCGATATCAGAAACTGTTTCACTCGTTTCTGCAAATCTTGCCTTCAGTTTCTTAACAGCCTTTTTAAGTTCGCCGGCAGAAATCTTTTCATTATAAAGTTTTTCGATTTCTTCCTTGATAGCCACAACTGCCTCATCTTTTTTATCAGGCTGGAAGTTCGCTTGAACAAAGAAATTGCCGCCATCTTTGAAACTATAATAATCAGCCGCAACTATATTAAATATCGGTTTTTCAACCTTTTCTATCAAATTTTGATAAAGTCTCGAACTTGAGCCGTCGCCCATAATTATTGCAACCATATCGCCCAAAATCGAGCCACGAAGGTCATTTGCAGGTGGGCAAAGGTATCCGACAGTCAAAAATCCTGTTGCGATATCAGATTTTTGTTCAACATATTTTGTTTCTTGAGTCGGTTTATCAATAACATTAACTCTTTGAGGATTATTTTTTCTACCCTTAAAGTCAAATGCTTTAACAACTCTGTCCAAAACAGTATCGAAATCGAAATCGCCAGCAATGATTGTCGTCATAGTGTTAGGCGTATAATGAGCCTTATAATAATCCAATACGGTTTCTCTTGGCATTTCTGCAATCAATTTTGCCGTGCCGATAACGTCAAATTTATACGGGTGAGAAGTATACATATTGTGGTTACAAAGGTTATAAACCCTTGTCCACGATTGGTCTTCTCTCATTCTGATTTCTTCCGTAACAACGTGACGTTCACGCTTCGTCTTGATATGAGGATTGTCAATATCGAAAGTATCGCCAATTTCTTCAGGCGGAACGACAGGATTCAACATCATATCAGCATGCAAGTCGATAGCGAGGTTGAAATATTCATCGTTAGGACCTTTTGGAAGAGTTACATAATAAAAAGTATAATCTTTCCAGGTTGCAGCATTGACAATCGCTCCTTTTGATTCGAGCATTTTGTCAAACTCACCAGCCTTATGGTGTGTTGTACCTTTAAACATCAAGTGTTCCAAGAAGTGCGAAACACCGTTGTTGCTTGCATCTTCATTGATTGAACCAGTTTTGACCCAAGTGCTTACATTCACCAAAGTTCCAGGTTTATAAGCAAGTACAATTCTATGACCGTTTTCACGTTCGTAAATCATTACGGGCTTTTGCAAAAACGGATAAATCATCTCTGTTTTAACGATTTTTTCTTCCAAAATAAAGTCCTCATTTTCTTTTGACTTAATTGTACCATTAAAACGTCAAAAGGTGAAATCTGCTAATTTTCGTAAATTTTGGAGTAATTATATCTGCTTCTGTAAACTTTTTTGATGTAATAAAGCGATTCAGGATATGGAATACTTTCGACAAATTCGTCCGTATCCAAAGATTTAAACTTTTCTCTCCAAGAATTAACCGCATTCGGTCCACCATTGTAACCACCAGTGGCATACATCGGCACGTTATTCACCATATCTAAAACATATGAAAAATAAGCCGTTCCAAGTGCGATATTATATTCAGGAGTTTGAAGTTTTCTATCATCAGGGGCTTCAAAGCCTTTCTTTTCCGCAATAAACGACGCTGTCGGCAACATTACCTGCATCAAGCCGAGTGCATTTGAAGAACTTCTCGCTTTAGGGTCAAAGTGACTTTCTTCTCTCATCAAAGCAAGAATATGATAAGCATCGAGGTTTCTCATTGTGCAATTTTTATTAATATCATCGACATAATAAATCGGAAAAGCCAACTGCCATACCGGACTTGAGTAATCAAGCGGTTCTTTTTTCTCTTGCAAATATTTATCCGCAAGGTAAGTCGACAAAGGAATATTGCCCTTTTTATACTCGTTCCAAGAAGTTACAGCATAATTTTTGAGCAAAACATCACTCCAAATCGACCTGTCGCCAAGTTCAACAAAAACTTTCGCCAAAGGTACATCAGCACTGTCGAGAGTTTTGTACGGGAATGGAATTTCTTTTTGTTCAGAAAGCGTACCTTTATTGAAGTTCCAAGAGGTCAATGTCTCCATATTTGCCCTAGAAGCCCGAAAAGCGTAGTAACTGTCCTCGTATTTGTATTGGAGCAATTTGAAGTATTTATCAGCCTCTTCGACTCTATTTAATTTCAGAAGATATTTGCCTGTCCAAAACAAAATCTGAGGTTCAGATGGAGCATTCGGAAATTTTTTGAGGTAAATTTCTCCAACCTTAACCGCAGCATTGAGTTGTTTTCTCGCTGCAAAATCAAAAAACACACCGACAAGACATTCGTCCAAATATTCACTCTTGCCGTACTTTTTAACGATATCTTTATAAATTACGACCTTTTTATCTTGCGGTTGGAGTTGAGCAATTTTATACATAAAATAATCAGGTATAGCCTTGCCAGCAGTAGATTTTTGAAGTTCCGTCAAGGTCTTTAAAGCATCTGATTGAGTTGAAACATAGAAATCAAGAAATGTTTTTAAATCTTCTTTATAAATACTTAAGGCATATTTTGCAAACCCTTCTGCAATAGTCTTTTTGTAGTTATCAAAATCATTTTTATAATACTGTGCAATCGCAAGATACGTCCATTTTTTCCCCATTGGAACGTCTTTTAAAACAACGAGTGCCTCATCAATTTTTTGATTAGAAAGAAAAATCTTCGCAACCGTAACGGATTCAGTGTCCGTAAGTGCCATTTTCATTGCGTCATAGGCTATCGTCAAAGAATATGTTCCAGAGGGTGAATTTTTCAAATAAGAAAAATAGTATTTTTTTGCAGCGGGCGAAAGGTTTTTTGCAAGCGAAATTTTGCCTAAAAAATAATCAGCCGCAAACCGATAGTCCTCAACCGGCGAATTTTTCTTTATATCAAGAAAATCCTTTATCGCCTTTTCATAATTTTTTGTCATATATCTTGACTTTGCAAGCGAATATTTTGCCTTTGCCGTAAAAGAATTACTAGGTGACCCCCAAAGGAATTTTTCATACTTACTCTCAGCAACCGCCCAGTCATTGAGTTTTTCAGCAGACAAAGCCTGTTTTAAAATTGCAGCCTTTCTGTATTTTGAAAAACATTTTATCTTTAAAAATTGGACGTAAGCCTTTTGATAATTACCGTTTTCATACTGTTTTTCAGCCATTTCGTATTGTTTTTTATTATCAAACCCATGACTGTCGGCAATATATAAACCTCCGCCAACCGCAAGCAATACAAACAATACAACAAACGCTATTATTATCTTAACTTTTATAGACAAAACTTAATTCCCTTGAAAATATTATACTTTAGCGAAAATTAATATTCAATATATGCAGGCGAAGTTAACTTAATTGTTGCTGTCGTCCCCTTGTTGATATAAACATTGTCACCCTTATGAAACAGAGCAATAAAGGGCGATACAGCCGTATCACACACTAAGAACAATGCCCCTGGAATATATGTTACAGGGGTTAAAATTGCCCCGGGACCGTTCCAGAGTTTTTTTGTAACCTTCATTGATTTACCATAAAAAGATTTTGCAGGCTGTCTGACCTTCTGAATACCTTTGAAATAGCCATTATTGCCTTTAACATTGTTGAAAAATATCGCTTTATGATTCAAGTCAACAATTTTTCCTTCGCAATAAGAAGTTCTTCCATTATAGGAGATATAATCAGCCTTAACCGCAATTAATCCTCCATTTCCGAGCATTTGTGGAGCATGAGAATTTACAACAGTACCGTGAATAACTGTTCCGGTCGGAAGGGTTATATATTTAGAAACCACTGGGGCTTGAGTAATAAATGTAACTTTTGAGCCTTTTCTTGTTCTATCAGAAACGTTTGTGTTGAATTTAACTGGAATTTTTTTGCCCCAGCCGATTTTTGACGTTCTGACATTTATCTTTTGCGGAATTGTCGGCAAGTCCGATTTCATCGTCGGAGTGTTAGTCTCGGGCGATTTTGTGATTGTTGGGGTAGATGTTATTGTCGTTGTCGTCGATTTATCTAAGCCAAAAATTGTTTTAGATTCAACTGATTTAGGCGAAGTCTTTGGCAGTGCAGGAAGTGATGAGGTGTTGTACTCTTTTTTGATAATTTCATCAATAGAATCGTCCGCTTCCACTGCAAAAACGGCACTTCCACTCAATAATATAACCAGTAGTAAAGTAAATATTTTTTTCATAAAAATATTCTAAAACAATTTTTTAAAAGGTAAAAAATTTTTATGTTTTTTAACAAAAGCCACAGTTTTTTTGCGAAAACAATTTACTCATAAAGTCACACTGAGAATAAACAAATTATAAGCAAAAAAAATGCCTTGACGTTAGCCAAGGCAGAACACACACAATAAATTTTAATAGAGAGAGATAGAGAGAAAATTTTGTTTATTAGACTTCAACCATTTCTTCTGCTTGCATATCTTCGAATGCTCTTTGTGCTTCTGCAAGTTTAGCGGTTGCTTCTGCTAATTGTGCTTTTGCAAGGTCTGCTCTTTCGTGTGCAACTCTTGCGTTTGCATCTTTCTTGCTGACGTTTTCTTGCAACTTAATCATTCTGTCTGTCATTTGTGCTTTAACTTCAGCAGTTGCTTTGTCATATTGTTCTTGTGCTTTGTCCAATCTTGCTTGAGCAACTTCCAATTTTTCTTGAGCAACTTGTTCAGATTGTTCTCTTCTTTCAACTTGCATGCTCATTTTTTCTTGGTTTTCTTTTGCTCTTGCATATTTGAGTTGTGCTCTTTCAAGCGGAGTTAAAACTTTTTCTTCTTTTTCAGGTTCTTCTTCTTTTACGTCTCTAACATTTTCTGCATCAACTACGTCAGTTACGTCTCTTGCTTCAACATCAGCAACTACATTCGGTTGGTCTGCTTGTTGAACTGTTTGTTGTTGTTCTTGGTTTTGTTTATTGAATTGAACTTGAAGTTGTTGCAATGCAACATTGTTACCCATCAAAGCAGTTGCCAATTCGTGTCTGAATGATTGACCTTTACCTGAGAAAAGGAATGCAGCAGATGCTACGAGGAACAATCCGGGGCAGAAGCCAAGTGCAAAACCTGCCATATAGAACAAAGGAATTGATTTCAACAACGTACCAACTTTGCTTGTACCAAATTGAACTGTATCTTGCGAAACTTGTGCTTGAAGTTTAGGTTGCTCTTCAGTAGAAACACCAACTGATGCTCTTGCTGATGTGCGATTAACAGTCGTCAAACCAAAATTCGGACGAACAATAAGTTGATTATTTTCTTTGTTCGGTTTTGTCATATTTGAATTTACGTTTGCTGAAATTTCCATTTTTTTAATCCTTGTTCTCTCTTATGTCTTATTAAAGTATTCGGAAACCATGAAATTGCTTGATTTTAACATGTTTATTAAGAAATATTACAGAAAACATATACACAATATATTCTGGAGTAAAAAATCATGAAAAATCATATATTTACAGGGCTTAAATCATTTCAAAATTTGTTATAAATAATATGGTAAGGGATAACATTTGAGGCAAAATGAACGAACAAACATCAGAAATGACATTAGAATGTGCAAGAGAAGCACACGAACGTTGGCTCATTAAAAATAATAAGAATGATTTGGACAAGGCAATCGAATATTATTCGAGAACTCTTTGTGAAAATCCAACAATCCCTGAAAGTTATTACAGATTGGCGATGTTGCTTTGGGAAAGCGGTCAAATCGGATTGACAAGTGCAATCAATAAGTGCCAGTTGGCACTCACAGTTTGCCCTGAAAACATCAATGCACACCTTTATACAGGCTATTTTTTCAAACTTGCCGAAAAATATGAAGATGCAGAAAAAGAATTTAAAAAAGCAATGGATTTAAGCCCGATGTTCTCTTCTCGTGCGAGATTGAACCTTGGATTGCTCAATGCAGAAAAAATCTTGAATAATAAATTCAGATTTTCTTATGCGGCAAAAACTGCTTATTACTTTACAACCGGTGCTGTTATTGGAATTTTTGATTATCCCTATGTAAGAATGGGCATGCAAAAAATCAGAGAAAGTTTTTCAGTCGGAAAATATCTCGTAACAGGTGCTTTGCTCCAAAAATTCGGATTAGAAAAAAAAGCAATAAAAACTTTTAAAACGGCACAACACAAAACTGGTCGTTCAGAAATTTTTGGAAAATTAATCGGCGATTTGGACATTAAAAATGAAAATGTCGAAGCGGCTCTTGAATCTTACGACAACGTTTTGAAGGTAAATCCACACGACAGAGAATCTTTGCTAAAAAAAGCAACAATTTTGCAAACATACTTTGAAAACCGAGAAGATGAAGCGATTGACGCATACACAAAAGCATTGGAAACAGAAGGTGACAAGGATTATATTTACTACGAACTTGGTCATTTGTATTTAAAGAAAAAAGATATTATCAATTCAATTAATGCATTTAAACTTGCGGTTGAAAAAGACCAAACAAACGCATTTTTCCACAATGCACTTGGTTTTGCACTATTTTCAGCAGGTCAATATGACGAAGCAGAGGACCATTATCTTGTTGCAATCAATATGAACCCAGACCCTGAGTGGACTGCAACAGTGTGCAGAGCGTGTGCTTTGATTTATTCTGACGTCAAAAAGAACAGCGAAAAAGCAATCAGAATGTATATGCAGTCGCTTTCATTGTTCCCAAATTGTGCAGACACATACCTTTCGTTGGGTGATTTGTACTTTGACGAAGAAGATTACGACAAAGCACTTACAAATTATACAAAATCAATTGAGTTAGACCCACAAAATCACTACGTTTTCAACAAATTAGCAACTTGCTTATGGCAAAAAGATTTTGTCGAGGAAGCGATTATTTCATACCGACACGCAATCGACTTAAACCCAGAGTATGATGCTGCTTACAACAATTTAGGTGCAGTTTATCTTGACGGAAAACAAATGTATCACGAAGCAAAAGATTGCTTTATGACAGCGATTGAAAAAAATCCCGAATACGAAATGGCATACTACAACGCTGGTCGTGCTTTTGAGGAATTAGGGGATAAGATTGAAGCCGCAAAATATTACCAAAAAGCACTCGAACTTAATGAAAAATCACATCAAATCACAACTGTCGATATTCAATCGAAAATTTATGAATTGTTTGAAGATTAATTGTTGAAGATTTTTTCCATCAAAGATAAAAACTCAGGGAACGATGTGTTCACCCACTCAAAATCCTTGATAAGAAGCGGTTGTTCGGTTATTAAACCAGCAACATAAAAACTCATAGCAGTTCTGTGGTCATGGTGTGTATCTATCTCGATACCTCCTTTTAACGGTGTTTTTCCGTTGATAACCATTCCGTCAGGTCGTTCCTCGATATCCGCCCCGATTGACTTGAGTTGGCTTACAATCGTCGAAATTCTGTCAGACTCTTTATTTCTTAAATCAGACGCATCTTTAATAACAGTTGTACCTTCGGCTTGGGTTGCAAGCACTGCAATTACAGGGATTTCGTCAATTAATCTCGGAATATCCGCCCCTTCGATTGTCACCGCTTTTAAGTCCGAATAAGAAACTTTAACGTCCGCAACAGGCTCGCCCGAAACAACACGTTCGTTGAAAAGTTCTATATTTGCACCCATTTTTTTGAAAACGTCGATTATCCCAGAACGAGTGTAATTTATCCCAACATTTTCGATTGTAACTTTGGAATTTTTTACAATCGCAGCCGCAACCATAAAAAATGCCGCAGAAGAAATATCTCCGCAAACTTCCATATCTTTTGGAGTTAAAATGCACGGTCTGACTGAAGTTGAGGTCAAAGAATTTTCCACAATATCAGCCTCGAGATACTTTAGCATTAACTCGGTGTGGTTTCTTGATTGATAAGGCTCATTGACAGTCGTAATACCGTCTGCGAACATTCCAGCAAGCAGCACAGCAGATTTAACCTGTGCAGAAGCAAGTGGTGAATTATAAGTTATGGCGTGCAATTTTCCACCAGTAATTTTAAGAGGTGCTTTATAGTCGTTATGACTGAATTTTGCACCCATTTCCGTCAATGGCAAAATAACTCGTTTCATAGGACGCTTGCTCAAACTTACATCACCAAATAAAGTACAATCAAATGGTTGTCCTGCAAGGATTCCCGACATCATTCGCATAGTTGTGCCAGAATTTCCGCAATCGAGGTCTGAACTCGGTGTATGAAGAGCATTTTTCGCATTGATTGTCAAATCCATGTCAGTGTGAAATTTAACCTCACAACCCAACTGTTGCACGATTTTCAAGGTTGAATGACAATCAGCCCCTTTTGAAAAGTTTTTAATATTCACAACACCTTTTGTAAGTGCCGCAAACATAGCCGCTCTGTGGCTTATAGACTTATCAGGAGGAATAATAATGCTTCCTCTTAACTTTTTCGCATTTTTTGTTTTGTAATCCATTTTGTACTCTTTATTTTTTGATGTAATAAAAATCAGGGTGTAACAATGCTAAAAAAGGTATCAATTCAAGACGTCCGATTAGCATGTTAAAAATAAAAATAATTTTTGTAGAGGTATGCAGAAAATCGAAATTTCCCATCGGACCTAAAACCCCAAGTCCAGGTCCAATGTTACCAAGAGAAGCGATAGCACCCGTGCAGCCGACAGATGCGTTATGTTCAATAATTGTCGAAATGAACGCCGTAATTGCGAAAATTCCGAAATAGAAAATTACAAACGACATCATTTGACCCATAATTTCGTTAGAAACAACCGTACCATTTACTCTCACAGGTACAACAGCGTTTGGGTGAAGAATTTTGAACAATTCTCTTTTTATATATTTATACACAAAAACAAGTCTGATAATCTTCAAACCGCCTGATGCCGAGCCTGCACAAGCACCGGTGAAAAGTAATATAGCCAAAATCATTTGAGCAGGATATGCCCATTTTGTGTAATCAACTGTCGCAAACCCTGTCGTTGTAATAATTGAAATGGTTTGAAACAAACCTTCTTCGACCGCTGTTGAGAAGTTATACGTTTTATCTAAAAACAACACTAATGTAATCGCTAAGGCACAAAACAGAATTACGCAAGCATAAGTGAAAAATTCATCATTTTTCAACAAAATCCGAAATCTTCTTTGGACAAAAACTCTGTAAAGCATTGAAAAACCTGTTCCTGAAAGGAACATGAAAAACGCAATTACCCAAACGAACAGAGGATTGTTATATCCAATTATGCTATCAGGATTTGGTGAAAAACCACCACAAGAGATAGTCGACATTGCGTTGCAAATAGCGTCGTACAAAGGCATTCCGAGTATTTTTAAAATTATAATCAATACAACTGTAAATGCAGCATACATATTCCACAAAACCGCCGCCGTTGACTTAACTCGAGGGGTAAACTTCCCGTCAGTAGGTCCGGGGGACTCAGCCGAAAACATCTGACGACCGGCAACTGCAAATTGAGGCAAAATCGCGATAAACAACACAATAATGCCCATACCGCCAAGCCATTGGGTAAACGAACGCCAGAAAAACATCGTTTTCGGATAAATTGAAAAATCCGTCAAAATAGTTGCACCCGTAGTCGTAATACCAGAAACTGCCTCAAAGAGTGAATTTATCGGAGTTAAACCGTAAAATAAATACGGAATCATCGAAATAAATGACATTATTATCCACGAAAAAGCAACCGTGCCAAGGGCTTCAGTTTTTTTGAAATCATTTAATAAATCTGGTTGAATTCTTTTTGGGTTTAACGTAAAACCGATAATTAAATTAATTAAAAGCGTTACACCAAAAGCGATTGTGGATTGATAGTCCTTAAAATACAAAGCAACAACAATCGGTGCTAACATAACAATCGACATGTATTTTAAAACCAAACTAATTGCAACAGCCAAATAACGCAATCTCATAGGCACCTAACAACTTCTAAGATACTTCTGAATAGGTGCAGAATTTTCTTGCATTGTAAACACAATCAAGTGATCGTCGGGCATAATCAAGGTGTCGCCTTTCGGAATGATAACGTGCTTACGTCGTTCAATAATAGCAATTACGGCTTTATGAGGAAGTTTCAACTCCATAACTTTTCTTTGAGCAAAAGTTGATGGCAACTGAATTTCGACAACCTCACCCTGACCGCTCTCAACCGTTGCAAGGATTGAGATATCAGGCACAATAAAGTGGTCGTAAATATCGTGCATCGCCGCATCGTTTTGCGAAATTGCAACGTCAATTCCGACTTTTTCAAACAAATCTACGTTTAATCCTTTAGATACACGGGAAATGACCTTTTTTACCCCAGCCTGTTTTGCAAGCAGTGAGCAGAGAAGATTTTTTTCATCATTGTCAGTAACACTGACCAAAACATCAGAATCTTCAACCTGTTCGTTGAGAAGGAGTTGAATGTCCGTGCCATCTGCATTTATGACCAAAGTTTTTTTCAAAATTTGAGAAATTTGTTCGCAACGTTTATAATCTTTTTCAAAAATTTTACACTTAATATCAGCCTGCTCAAGTCTTTCAGCGAGAAGTAAACCGACATTTCCGCCTCCTATGATAGTTACAAAATCAACTTTTGTATCTTCTCTAAACACTTCTGCTGCGAGCAAATCGAGTGATTTTACAGAACCCATAAAAATAACTTTGTCGCCAACCTTGAGTTCAGTGTCGCCTGAAGGCATTGAAAGTTGTCCGTCACGGGTGATTCCGACGATTAAGGTTTCCATTGGGAACGTGCAATCCTTAACTTTTTTGTTCACAATCGGTGAAGATTCTTTAATAGGATACTCAAGTAAACGAGCCTTACCTTTTGCGAAAATTTCAACCTGTGTAGCACTTGGAACAGTAATAATTCTAAAGATTTCACCCGTCAAAAGTTCTTCTGGTCGAATGATATAATCGGGCAAAAATTCCTTGTCTGATTTAGAATTTTTTATACCCACAATCGAGTCGTAATATCCTTCGCTACTGATGAAACATACCGTTCTTGAGGTTGAAGAAACAGATTTCATCATAAAACAAGAAACAATATTCATCTCGTCATTGTCGTGACAAGCAATAAAAACATCACATTCGTCAAGGTGATTTTCTTTCAAAAAATTGATATCAGCGGCATTTCCAACGAGGACTTCAATATCCAACTTGTAAAAATCGTCCGAAATATTTTCGGATTTGTCGACAATTACGATATCGTGATCCTCGAACAACGACGTCGCAATCAAGCAACCTCTATTGTTTGCACCATATATGACAATTTTCATTAAACGAATTCCTCTTTTGAGTCAATTTTACATAAATAAGGAAATATTTTCAATAGATTGTTTAAAACGACTGTTTGTGGTTTAATAAACCTATATAATAATTATATAGAGGGACTCTCGAATGGGAAAACTTAAATTAGGCATAATCGGTCTCGGCACAGTAGGTTGCGGCGTTGTAAAAACGCTCAGAAACTTCTCTGACCAAGTCGAAATCGTGAGAATTGCCGTTCACAATTTGAATAAAAAAAGAAATATTGATAATTTGGACGAATCGATTTTGACGGACAATCCGTTTGAAATCGTTGACGATAAAGACGTTGACATCGTTGTTGAAGTTATGGGTGGTGTTAATCCGGCATTTCAACTTCTCAAAAAGGCTATCGAGAACGGAAAACATATTGTTACCGCAAACAAAGAACTCCTCGCTAAGCACGGCGAAGAACTTTTTCAAGCAGCAAAAGAAAAAAATGTTGTAATTTTATACGAAGCAGCAGTTGCGGGTGGTATTCCAATTATCATGCCGATTAAGACTATTTTGCGTTCTAATAAAATCACAAAAGTTAAAGGAATTTTGAACGGCACAACGAACTACATTTTGACGAAAATGGACGAAGATTGTGCATCTTACGAAAAAGTTTTAAAAGAAGCACAGGAATTGGGTTATGCTGAAACTGACCCGACAGGCGATGTCGAAGGTTTTGATGCAGCGTACAAGATTGTAACCCTTGCAACCATTGCGTTTGGCAAGAGAATTAAAATCGATAATACCTATCGTGAAGGTATCACAAAAATTTCTGCAAAAGATATCCAACGTGCCAACGAATTGGGCTATAAAATCAAACTTATCGCATCAGCAGAACTCAACAGCGACGACGTTGCAGACGTTAGAGTTCACCCGATGCTCGTTCCGAAAGAACACGTTTTGGCTAAAATTAACAATGTCACGAACGCTGTAATGTTATCAGGAGAACCTGTTGGCGAGATTATGTTCACAGGCCCGGGGGCCGGTGAATTCCCGACAGCAAGTTCAGTTGTTGGCGACATTTTAGCACTTTGTGCCGAAGTTAAACGTACGGCATATCCTTTGCCGATGATGAGATGTAACCACTCGGAAACCGCCGAATCATTGAGCATTGACGAAACTACAAACCGTTACTACATTATGCTTAACACAATCGATACACCGGGGGCAATCGGTGTAATCGGAACTATTTGCGGCAAGCATAACATCAACCTTTCTGATATTCTTCAAAAAGGTTCACAAGGCGGAAAAGCAGAAGTTGTAATTATTACAGGCCTGTGCAACGAAGGAAACATCAAAGATGCACTTGACGAAATGAAAAAATCGAACGTAATTGAAGAAGTAAAAAGTTTAATCAGAGTAATGAATTAAGGATAAAAAAATGAGTACAGATAAACATTATCAAGGTTTAATCAATAAATATAGAGAATATTTGCCCGTTTCGGACAAAACTCCGGTCGTCACTTTAAACGAAGGAAACACACCGCTTATCAAGGCTGACAATTTGGCTAAAAAAATCGGTCTTGATGCTGAAATTTACTTAAAGTTTGAAGGTTCAAACCCGACAGGGAGTTTCAAAGACCGTGGTATGACAATGGCTGTTTCAAAGGCTAAAGAAGAAGGCTCAAACGCAATCATTTGTGCATCAACAGGCAACACAAGTGCAGCAGCCGCAGCATACGGTGCAAAAGCAGGAATGAAAACATTTGTCCTTATTCCTGATGGCTACATTGCACTTGGAAAACTTTCTCAGGCAATGATGTACGGTGCAAATATCATCGCAATCAACGGCAATTTTGACGAAGCGTTGGAAAGAGTAATCGACATTTCAAAAAATTACCCGATTACAATGGTTAACTCACTCAACCCATACAGAATCGAAGGTCAGAAATCAGGTGCATTCGAAATCATCGAAGCCTTAGGCGACGCACCGGATTACCACTTCATTCCTGTCGGAAACGCAGGCAACATCACGGCTTACTTCAAGGGTTACGAAGAATGGCTAGCAATCAACAAATCGACTCATTTGCCGAAAATGATGGGCTTTGAGGCAGAAGGTGCAGCCGCAATTGTCCGTGGCGAAAGAATTATGCACCCTGAAACCCTTGCAACAGCAATCAGAATCGGTAATCCTGCAAGTTGGGAAAAAGCAGAACGTGCAAGAGACTTGTCAGGCGGCGTAATCGATAGCGTTACAGATGATGAAATCGTTGAAGCATACAAAATGATTGCCTCAACAGAAGGTATCCTCTGCGAACCCGCATCAGCAGCCTCAGTCGCTGGTTTGATTAAGTCAAACAAGACAAAAGCAGTAAAAGAAGGTTCAAAAATCGTTTGTATTTTGACGGGAAACGGATTGAAAGACCCCGATAACGCAATTAAATACGCACTTGCAGACGTTAAAAAGACAAGTGCAGACATCAATGATATTTTAAGAGCAATGAACATTTAGTATTCACTGAAATTTTTCATAAGGCGGTCAGAAATGACCGCTTTTTTAATGCACCATTTGCTCGATACATGAAACAAATCCTAAATATATTGGGCTGACACGGGTAAAGCCCTCGCAGTGACATAGAATGTTTAAATTTACTCATTTCCCATCATACTGAGGCTTTAGCCGAAATATCTATTTTGAAGCCATTGGATTTCACTGTTTCTTCGCTAAGTTCAGAATGACAATTTTATTCCCCATAAACCCAATTTTTGCGAGCAAACCATTGAATTAAAGACAAAATAGCAATAATAACAAACAAAACGTACGCCGTCGCTGATGCCCTTCCGACTTCAAAATATTCAAAAGAATTTTTATAAAGCCAATAGACCAAAACGTCTGTAGCACCGTCAGGGCCGCCTTGCGTCATCAAATAAATCAAATCGAAAACTTGAAACGACGATATTGTCGTGATGATTAAAACAAAAAATATCACGGGGCTTAACAAAGGTAAAGTTAGTTTGAAAAATGTCTGAAAATCATTTGCACCATCGATTTTGGCGGCCTCTGGAAGTGACGCATTGATTCCTGCATAACCGCCAATTAGCATAACAGTGTTGTATCCGATTAATTTTACAACAGAAACCAAAATCACCGCAAACATCGCCGTGTTTGGATTATAAAGCCACTGAATGTTTGTTCGCAAAATATAATTCATCAATCCGATATTAGGGTCAAAAATCCACGCCCAAACAAGTGCCACAACAAGCATGGGAGTAATAAATGGAATAAAATAAATCGTCTTAAACAAATCAGAAAATTTGAATTTTTTATTCAAAATATCAGCCAAAAATAACGGGATTAAAACAGCAAATAACGTCGTAAATACAGCATAAATTACCGTATTATTTAAAACTCTAAAAAATTCAGGCTCTTTGAAAAGTTCGACATAATTGTCAAACCCGACGAATTTCGGAATAGTCAATAAATCCCATTCGAAAAAACTTAGCCCAAACGAACAAAACACCGGAATTATAATAAACACAAGGCAACCAGCCACGCAAGGTAGCAAGAACCAAAATGCCGCTTTATTATCGGGAAAATTTTTGCCTTTGTTCATAAGTTTTTCCATGTTTGAGTTATTATTTATATTATAATTATTACGTCAACAATACAAGGAGTTTACATGATTACGTTAAAAGCATTCGGAAAGAACGATATCAGAGGGGTTTACGGGGAAACTGTAACGGAAGAATTATTTGAAAAAGTCGGAAGGGCTTATGTTTATTACGTTAAAGAACGTTTAGGCAAAGAAAAAGTAACTCTTTCTGTCGTAAGAGATGCAAGACTACACTCACTTCCGCTTGCAAAAGCAATCATAGACGGAGTTTTGGCAGCCGGCGGCGACGTAATCGACCTCGGAATGGGACCAACACCTTTCGGGTATTATTCAGAATTTATTGAAACTCCTTACGGCACGGTTGACGGTGCGTTAATCATTACTGCAAGCCACAATCCGCCTGAATACAACGGTTTGAAGATGACTTGCGAAAAACAATCACTTCACGAAGAACAAATCAAAGATGTAAAAAATATTACACAAAAAGTTATTGATGGAGAATACGCTGATGTCGATAAAAAGGGTGATTACCACGAATTTAACATGGTTGACAAATATATCGAAAAACAAATCGAACTTTTTGGAACAGATAAAAAAGATGTAAAAATTGTAACTGACTGTGCAAACGCAGCAGCAGGCGTGGTTGCTCCGCAAATGCTTAAAAAATGCGGATATGAAGTCGTCGAACTTTTCACAGAACCCGACGGAAGATTTCCTAACCACCACCCAAACCCAAGCATCGAAAGCACGTTGGACACCCTCAAAAAGACTGTTATCGAAACTGGTGCTGATATCGGGGTTGCATTTGACGGTGATGCTGACAGAATTGGCGTAATCGATTGTGACGGAAACTATTTGACGGGCGATAAATTGCTTTATATTTACTCGACCGACATAATTCCAAGATTTAAAAATGCGGACAAAAAACCTGTAATCGTTTCTGAGGTAAAATGTTCGCAAGTTTTATTTGACAGCCTGAATAAATTAGGTGCGGAAGCAGTTATGTGCAAAACCGGACACGGCTACATTAAGGCGAAGATGAAGGAAACAGATGCGATTGCAGCAGGCGAAATGTCAGGTCACATGTTCTTCAAAGAAAACTGGTACGGCTTTGATGATGCGGTTTATGCGGCATCAAGAATTGCGGCACTTGTTAATAAAAAGAAAAAAGAAAATAAAAACTTTAAACTCACAAAACTTCTCGAACCATTCAATGCTGTTTATACCTCTGCAGAAGTACGTTTCCCCTGCAAAGATGAAATGAAAAAGCCCGTCCTTGCAAAAATCGATGAAGAGATTGGAAAAAATCCCAACTTCTTCGGCGATGAAATAAAGGATATCATAAGATTAGACGGCTTACGGATTGTATTTGACGGCGGATTTGCGATGATAAGACAAAGCAACACCGAACCCGTTTTCACGCTCAGATTTGAGGGAAGAAACGAAGAAGTTTGCAATCAATACAAAAAGGCAATGCTTGACGAATTAGAAAGAATTTGCAAAGAAATGAAGGCATAAAATGACGAAAAATAAACTTTTTATCGTAGTTTTGACAATTTGTATTATTTCGATGTTGATGGGCTTTTTAACCCCATTTATTAACAAATCTGATAACAATGCAAAAACAAATAACACTAAGCAAAAAACGAACTTATCAAAACTGATGAATCCAAATAAAGTTGCGGTTATCGGACTAAACGGCGTAATTAATTCAACACCGGAAAATAATATTTTTATCGAAGAAAATTCGTCTCTTGTTGCTCTCAAAGCCTTGAATGAAGCGGAAAACGACGATACTGTAAAAGGTGTTATTTTAAGAATAAATTCCCCGGGAGGTACGGTCGGAATGTCTCAACGCTTGTACTCAGCGGTAATGCACGTTAGAGCGAAAAAGCCTGTCATTGCAGTGCTTGATGACATTGCAGCGAGCGGTGGATATTACGTTGCAAGTGCAGCCGACAGAATTGTAGCTCTTGAAGGCACAATGACGGGCAGTATCGGCGTAATTATGTCCACGACTGATGCACATGAACTTTTAACGAACAAATTAGGCATCTCTCAAAACGTCATAAAGAGCGGCAAATACAAGGATATAGGCTCATCAACTCGTGCTATGACAAGTGAAGAACGTAAACTTCTTCAAGATATGGTCAACGATTCTTATCAACAATTCAAAACCGCAATCACAAACGGAAGAATCAAGCGAGACGACAAATATGAAGTTGCAAAAACAAACTTGACCCCACAAAATCTCAATAAATACGCTGACGGAAGAATTTTCACAGGCAGACAGGCAAAGAAATTGGGATTTGTTGACTCAACAGGCGGAAACCGTGAAGCAAAAGATATGATGACGCAAATTCTTGAAAAGAAAGGCATTTCAAAGGATATTGTTGATTTCGTAGATTATGGTAAAAACAACAGTTTCCTCTCATCATTGGGCTTAAACCAAAAGACATCAGTGTTGGACGGACTTGTCCCAGCAAGCGTAAAATATGCTCGCAAACCGCTTTATCTTTGGGAGTAAAAAATGGAAAAATACTTCGAAAATTTATACAAAATCCTGTTTGAATTTGATTTTTCAGATGTTTCGACTGACTGCCCGATTTACGAAGGAATGTTGACGTTGATTTGGACATCATTGTTTTTATATTTGCCCAATCACACACTCCCGAGTGGCTTACAGCAAGATTTATTGTATCTTGGAGGAATAGGAATTTACCTTATCGGAATTTTGTTTGTTTGGGCAATTTCGGCAGTATTTTTTGACACCATCGCAAAAATTTTCGAAAAAGGCGGAAAAATTAGACCGTTATTGACATATTCAGCATATACACTTTTGCCTTATATCTTTTTTGCACCGTTTGAAATGCTCAAAAATTCATCGAAAATTGGCTATTTTTTCGGGACTAAACTCGAAATTTTGTTATTCGTTTGGGTAATAATTTTATACGCAAAATCCCTTGCAAAGACGTACAATTTGTCAAAAACATCATCGGTTTTGCTTATTTTTCTCCCCACGCTTGCAATCAGTTTTGCTTTTATTTGGCTGATTGGAACTTGTTTTAACATAGGTTATATTTATACCGTATAAGGGGATACGGTTATGAAAAAATTCATTTTAGCGGCAGCAATGCTGACAGCGTTGTCTTGCCAAGTTTTCTGTGCAGAAATCAACGACATTTCAGCAATCGAAAAGGATTTATTCGGGGTGGAATACAAAGAGGAGCAAACCCCAACAAGACTCAGCCGAATTGAAGAATATCTTTTTGGCGAAAAAAAAACAGGTACAAACTCCGAGCGTATCAAGAAAATCACCGATGCGAGCGGACTTTCGACAGAGCCTAAAAAGACCGAAAACGAAAAAAGAATAGCAGCGGCGGAATTTTTGCCCGAAGATAAAAACGTCACCTATCCTGTCATTGATATGATGGAAGAAAAAGTTTTTAACAAAACATATCACGGCGAAAATGTTTATAAACGGGTGGAACGGTTAGAACAAAAAACTTTCGGCAAAGTTTCTCAAGGCGAACTCTCAGATAGAACCGACAAACTCAAAGCGTCTGTTCTTGCGATTAACGCAAATGAGAGCATGCTTGCAAACAACTCCGAGCCACAACCTACCACACCAGAGGAATTTTACAGACAATCTCCTCAAAATTATTACACTCCGCAAGAGAGAAATTTCTCATTCGGAGGAACAACAATGGGCGGCTTCAAAACAGGAAGTTCAAACAATCCGTACACTTACGGCAACTCGAAAAACAATACATATTCATCATACCCAACAGGCGGAGCAGCATCTTATCATAGTGACTTTGAACAGGCACTATCTTCTGCAGAGAATATGATTTTAGGTAGAACAAATCCGAATGCAACAGAAGATGAAAGATTGTCGAAAATGGAAAAGAAAGTTTTTAAGAAAACATTTTCGGGTGATAGCCTCTCAAGGCTTGATAGAGTAGTCAGTGCTGCTCACGCACAAAAAACTGGCGTCGGCTATCACGAGAACAAATTCGACAGATATCTCTCAGGCGGATTGCAAGCGGGCATGATTTTGCTGATGATATTGGCAATGATTTTATAAATAAAATTAACATTATGTAATACCTTGAGTTTCTCTCTTATGTTTATGAGACAATAGTTTCATAAGAATAATAAGGGAGAACTCTAACATGAAAGATAAAACATTTTTAATGATTCCGGGACCGACTCCTGTTCCTGAAAGCGTATTGCTTGCAATGGCTAAGCACCCTATCGGACACAGAAGCACAGAATTTTCAGCAGTATTAAAAAGAGTTTACGAAGATATGAAACTCTTGTTCCAAACAAAAAATGACGTTTTGGTATTCACTGCAAGTGGTACAGGTGCAATGGAAGCAGCCATTTTTAACCTCGTTAATCCCGGAGACAAAGTTTTATCTTTAGTAATCGGTAACTTTGGCGAAAGATGGGCAAAAATTTCAGAAATGAAAGGTGCAGTCGTAACAAGATATACAGTTGACCCCGGTTGTGCAATCGACCCTGCAGAAGTTAAGAAAATTTTAGATGCAGATGTTAACAAAGAATACAAAATCGTAACTTTGACTCACAACGAAACAGCAACAGGTGTTACAAACGATGTTGAATCAATCGTCAAAATCATTAGAGAACATGGTGCATTGTCAGTTGTTGACGGTGTAACAAGTTTGGGTGCATTGCCTTGCAAAATGGACGAATGGGGCATCGACGTTCTCATTTCAGGTTCACAAAAAGGCTTTATGATTCCTCCGGGACTTTCATTCCTCGCAGCAAGCGAAAGAGCAATCAAAGTAAGCGAAGAATGTGCAAACCCGAGTTTCTATTTTAACTGGAAACAAAACAGAAAATCAGTTCTCGACGCATCAACAGCTTGGACACCTGCTGTAAACCTCTTCGTTGCACTCGATACAGCACTTCAAATGATGAAAGAAGAAGGTCTTGACAACATTTGGAAAAGACACGCAAGAATCGCATCAGCAATAAGAGCAGGCGTTAAGGCAATCGGTTTAGAATTGCTTGTTAAAGACGAAAAAGTTGCATCAAACGCAATTACGGCAGTTCTTCCGCCTGAAGGTATTTCAGTTCCTGATATCAGAAAGACTATCAAAAAAGACTTCGATATCGTAGTTGCAAACGGTCAAAAAGAACTCAAAGACAAGATTTTCAGAATCGGTAACTTAGGTTTCGTTTCAGACAGAGATGCAATCACAGCAATCGGTTCATTAGAAGCATCACTTTACAAATTAGGTTACAAATTTGAATTAGGTGCAGGCGTTGCAGCAGTAATCAAAACACTTGCAGAAAAAGCGTAAGAAAAGGACAGATAATGAAAGTTTTAATTACAGATAAAATTAACGAAAGTGCCGGAAAAATCCTCGAAGGTGTTGCAGAAGTTGTCTTTTTGCCTACAAAAACAGAAGATGAACTTTGCGAAATCATCGGCGAATACGACGCACTTATGGTAAGAAGCCAAACAAAAGTGACCGCAAAAATCATCGAAGCGGGTAAAAACCTTAAAATCATCGGTAGAGCAGGCGTCGGCGTTGACAACATTGACATCGAAGCAGCAACACAAAAAGGTATTTTGGTTGTAAACTCTCCCGACGGAAACACAAATGCAGCAGCAGAACACACAATTGCTTTGATGCTTGCAATGTCAAGAAATATCCCTGTTGCTGCAACTTCAACAAAAGCAAAGAACTGGGAACGTTCAAAATTCACAGGAGTTGAAGTTTTCGGCAAAACATTGGGTATTATCGGTTTTGGTAAAATCGGTTCACACGTTGCACAAGTAGCACTTGCTCTCGGTATGAAAGTAATCGTTTCAGACCCATACACTTCACAACAAACTGTTGAAAAAGCAGGTGCTAAGTACGTTAACTCGTTAGACGAACTTTGGGGCGTTTGCGATTACATCACAGTTCACGTTCCGAAAACTCGTGAAACAATGCACTTAATCAACAAAAACACCATTGCTAAGATGAAAAAAGGCGTTAGACTTATAAACTGTGCAAGAGGCGGAATTATTGACGAAGCAGACTTGAAAGAAGCATTGGAATCAGGTCAAGTTGCTGGTGCAGCAATCGACGTTTACGAAAATGAACCAGATATGGAAAAATGCGTACTTTGTGATTGCGACAAAAACGTTGTTTTGACACCTCACCTTGGTGCAAGCACAAAAGAAGCACAATTAAACGTTGCTATTGACGTTGCTGAACAAATCAGAGACGTTCTCTCCGGCGGAAGTGCAAAAGCAGCAGTTAACATTCCTGCTTTAAAACCAGCCGTCTTAGAACCTGTTAAACCTTATATGGCAATTGCTGAAAACGTTGGTGCAATGGCATTCCAAATAGCAAATGGCAATTTGAAATCAATCAACCTCACTGTTGAAGGCAAATTGGCTGATTTGGACATCTCACCGATTACAATCGCTGTTTTAAAAGGAGTTTTCTCTTCTGTTGATGAAGGCGTAAACTACGTCAATGCCCCTGTTATCGCTAAGAAACGTGGCATCAACGTTGTAACTTCAAAATCACAAAACGAATGTTCATATCAAGGTATCATTACCGTTAAATTGTTGACAGACCAAGACGAAATCTGCGTTTCAGGTGCATTAATTGCTAACGGTATGCCGAGAATTACCGAAATCAACGAACACAAAATGTGCATCGAACCTGAAGAACACATGATTGTTCTTCCGCACGAAAACAAACCGAGTATGATTGCAAAAGTTGCAACAGTAATCGGTTCAAACAACGTCAACATCAGCAAAATGCACGTTGCTGACAACAACGGTTCTGACCCGCTCTCAATTATGATTTTGAGCACAGATACAAAAGTCGACAACGATACGTTAAAAGCAATTTCTGAAATCGACGGTATTAAAGACGCAAAATATATTCACTTGAACGCTTAATTAACTTCAAGGAAAAATTAAAAAAGCACCTCGAAAGAGGTGTTTTTTTTTGCTAAAACTTGTAATGATTACAAGTTAACCACAAAATCTAAAATCGAATGGATTTCACCAGTAATATAAGATTTGTCAGAAAGGCAATCGTGAACAGCCTTTGCAAGATGTGCTTTTCTAAATTCGCCAAGCCCTCTCGATTTCCAAAGTGCCTCTAACGCCTCACAAGTTCCACCCTCTGAGGAAAGTTCGTCAATCGAAGCAGGCTTAATGTCGTAATTCATCTCAGAAAACGCCTTTTGAATTAACTCTTTTGACAAAATGTCCTCAAATTCGCCCGACTTAATCAAATAAGCCCTATCCTGTTTTCGCAAAACTGAACAAACATCGTTATAAACAGGCTCGGCATCGTTGTCGAGCAATACAAACATCGGAATTTTCAAAATATATTTCAACTCCGCATAAAGGCTCAAAACCTTGCTCTTGCCACCAGTTGCAAGGATAATAACACCATTTTCGTCGAAATTGTAACCATAAACTTCTGAAAATTTAGGTAACAAAATTTCCTCCGTGATTCCCTCAGTCAAAATGAGTTTTTTTACGGGAAACAAGGTCTTATTTTCTCGTCTGATTTTTTCAGAAATATCGCATAAATTTGATTTATCTACTGAATTTTCGAACAATATTTTGGCATACTCAAGATTTTTCGGGATTTCCTCGATCTTTATATTTTTCAAAATCGGACAAAAATTCAAATCAGAATTCATCAACTCGAGAGTATAATCGTCTGAAACATTATATTGCTGTTCGTCTAAATCCCTTAAAGTAATTGTGATTTCGGACTTTTTATCGCCAAATAATGTTTTAACAGAAGTATTCCAAATTTCTTTAACAACTGAAACTAAAAACGAAGCGGGCAGTTCATCAAGTTTGTGTTTTGAAACAGAAGGCGAAATAAGGTGCCGCAAAATAATGTCGTAAAAGACACGTCTATACTTGATTTCAGGATTTTTAAAACGAGTAAGCCTATCAAGCGAAATGACCAAATCCTGCAAGGTCATCAGTTTAAATTTAATATCAGATTTATTATCAATAAAAGTCGTCATAAAATTAAAAAAGGGACACGCAGAATTTGCGTATCCCTAAAAATTGAACTATGCGTGGATTTCTTCGTGTGATTTTGAAGAGTTGAATGTCCACATTGAAGTTGCTTCAACGAGGCTTCTAACTGTTGCAATCATAGAAATCAATGAATCGCATTTGTTAACTGCTGAACCAACACCAACTGCACAAGCACCTGCTGCGAGTGCCATAGATGCTGTTTTAACTGAAATGCCGCTTGCTGTCATAACAGGGATTTCAACGTTTGATGAAATTTCCATTGTGTTAGCCATTGATGTCATTGCAGTTTCCATCAAGCCCAATGCACCGTTTGCTGAGTGTTCGTGAACCAATGAACCTTCAGTTTGAATCAAATCGATGTGGAGAGTTTCCAATTTGTGAGCCAATTCGATTTGTTCGTTCATTGAGATGTGACCGGGGATAGTAACGCAGAAAAATACGTCTTTGCCGTTCAACATTGATTTTGTATCTTTAGCCCAGTTCCAAACTTCGTCTGCAGTAACCATTCTGCCTGATTTTGTAAGAGCATCGTAGTTGCCGAGTTCGATAGCATCAGCACCCCATTCAGCAGCCATAACCAATTCTGAAGGATTGATTGATGAAACAAAAATCGGAAGTTCTGTCATTGAACGAACCATTTCAAAGATGTCCTTGTTCCAGCAGATGTCAACTGCGTGTGCACCACCTTGTGTTGCTGCGTTAACAACGTTTGCAACTCTGTCCATATCAAAATTATCAATACCTGAAATGATTTTAATAGCATTTCTGTGATTCATAGCGTTTTTAAAATGTGAAATTCTGTTCATTAATGTTTCTCCTTATAAATTTCTGTTTATATCATATCACAAAAAGATATATTACAAGATTAAGCGTTTCATTTCTATAATTGCGGGTTCGAGTCCCGTAAATATTGCTCTTGCAATAATAGTGTGACCGACATTCAATTCGTGTAAACCTTTTATTTCGTGCATTCTATGAACATTATTGTAGGTCAAGCCATGACCGGCGTTAACCTCAAAGCCCAAATCTTGAGCATGTTCTGCTGCAATTTTTAATTTCAAAAATTCTTCTTCTTCCATATTCGTGCCGTAAGCGTTAGAATAAGCGGTAGTATTGAGTTCTAACGATTTTACCCCAGTTGTTTTTGCTGCTTCAATTTGTTTTTTATCAGGGTCAAGGAAAAGTCCAACCTTAATACCAGCCTTAAATAAAGGCTTAATAAATTCCGCAATATATTGTGCTTGGTATTCGGGCATGACGTTATCAGCCATCATCGGAATATTTTCCCCTGCAACATCAAAGCCCTTTTCAGTCGTCAATTCGTTCTTTCTCTCTGGAACAATGCAACATTTATAAGGCATAACCGAAAGTGCAAACTCACGCATTTCGTCCGTTGCTGCCATTTCAAGAGTTACTTTTAATTCGGGAATACTGCAAACTTTTCTGACATCATCTTCTTTGATATGACGTCTGTCCTCTCGAAGGTGCATTGTCAAATTGTGAACACCACATTTTGAGGCAAACAATGCAGCCTTATAAACGTCCGGTTCTTTACCGCCACGGGCATTTCTCAGTGTTGCAATATGGTCAATATTTACTCCTAATAACATCTTTTGCTCCAACTTTCTATCGGAAATATTATAATATAAATATGAAAAAACTGTCATCTTTATGAAAATTTAATCTCAACAATTCACAAAAAAAGACCCCATTTAGAGGTCTTTTTTATAAAAGTAGCAATTCGATTATGCCTTGATAGTTTCTGTGTCAAAAATATCAATAAAGTCGAATTTATTGACGTCAAAGACACCTTTATCCGTAATTTTTAAATCAGGAATTACGGAGAGTGACAAAAACGCCATTGTCATAAACGGGTCGTCTAACGCACATCCGATTTTCTTAACGCCATCTTTGAGTTCGTGGCATTGTTGAAGAACCGTTTCAAATGGTTGGTCAGACATCAAACCTGCAATCGGCAGCGGCAATTTCGAAACAACTTCGCCATTGTTAACGATAACCTTACCGCCTTGTGACTTAACAAGTTCAATAGCAGCCATTTCCATATCAGCATCGTTTGTACCAATAACAATCATATTGTGAGCATCGTGTGCAACTGTTGAAGCGATTGCCCCTGATTTCAAGCCGAAACCTTTGATAAAGCCTTTACCGATGTTACCAGTTGCCTTGTGACGTTCGAATACCATAATTTTCAAAACATCATTTTCAACATCTGATTCAGCATATCCGTCAACTACTTTGATTTTAGCGTTTACGCTCTTTGTAAGCAAAGTTCCAGGGACAACTTGCATTGCACGAACGGTGTCGGATTTTGCAGTAATTTTGAAGTCATCGTGTTCAATCCACTTAACGTTGACTGAACCACGGAGTTTCGGAACTTCATTTTGTTCAATGTCGCAAACCAATTTACCGTTTTCTGCAACGACTTCGCCACTTTTGATAACCAAAGAAGGTTTAAAATCTTTAAGATTATCAAATACTAACATGTGTGCTCTGTAACCTGGAGCAATAGCACCGATATCATTCAAACCGAAGTATTCTGCTGTGTTAATTGAAGCAACTTTGATAGCCGTAATCGGGTCAACACCTGCTTCAACAGATTGGCGAACCATATCATTAATGTGACCTTTCAAGTCCGTCGGGTGTCTGTCATCGGTTACGAAAATGCAACGTCTTGTATTTTTTGTTTTCAAAATCGGAATCAACGGTTGCAAATCTTTTGCCGCAGAACCTTCTCTAATCATGATGTACATACCGAGTCCCAATTTTTCGGTTGCTTCTTCCGGAGTAGTACATTCGTGGTCAGACATAACCCCTGCCGCAACGTAACCACAAAGGTTTTTGCCTGACAAACCAGGAGCGTGACCGTCGATTTTCTTGTGTTTTGAAAGACCAAGCTTCAATTTTGCCATAACTTCTTTATCGCAGTTTAAAACTCCGGGGAAGTTCATCATTTCCGCAACACCCAAAATTCCGGGAGCGTCCATCAAAAGTGACAAATCGTAACTTGTGAGTTCAAAGCCCGAGGTTTCAGAATTTGTAGCAGGAACACAAGAGGGAAGCATCATATCAACCTGCAAAGGAAGATTTTTGCAAGCCTCTCTCATAAAACTTATACCGTGTAAACCGAAAACGTTTGAAATTTCGTGTGGGTCAGCAATAACAGTAACCGTACCTTCCGGAACGACTGCCTTTGCAAATTCTTTTGGCAAACACATTGAACTTTCAATGTGTACGTGTCCGTCAATGAATGCCGGAGTAACGTATGCACCGTTTACGTCAATTTCTTTTAAACCTTTGTAATCATCGCCCATACCTGCGATACGACCATCATAAACAGCGATGTCCATTTTTTTAATTTCGTCGTTGAAAACATTTACGACGTTTGCGTTTCTGATTACTAAATCAGCAGGTTCTTCACCCTTCGCAACTCTTATAAGTTTTTCTGCGTCCATTTATTTCTCCTGATTTACACAACATCTATTGAAAATATAATAACATAGAAAATTTAAAAAATAACAAGTTTATGTTAAAATCCTCTTGAAAAACGGTGAAAATATGAAAAAGATTGAAATATATGACACAACTTTGCGTGACGGTGCACAATCAGAAGGAATAAATTTTTCAACTTCTGATAAATTAAAAATCGTAAAATTGCTTGATGAGATTGGAATTGACTACATCGAAGCAGGCTGGCCCGGAGCAAATCCAAAAGATGTTGAGGTTTTTGCAGACTTGAAGAAATTAGACCTTAAACACTCTAAAATCGCCGCATTCGGTTGCACAAGGAAGCCAAACGTCACTCCTGAAGAGGACAAAATTTTAGAAATGTTGCTCTCTGCTGACACAGAAATTATCACAATTTTTGGCAAGACTTGGGATTTTCACGTTGAACACGCACTTTGCACAACTTTAGAAGAAAATCTTTCAATGATTTCAGATAGCATAAAATACTTGTTATCAAAGGGAAAACGAGTATTTTTTGATGCAGAACATTTTTTTGACGGCTACAAGCACAATCCGGACTATGCTATGAAATGTGTTAAAATCGCTCACGATGCGGGTGCTGAAAGAATTATCCTTTGTGATACAAATGGCGGTTGCCTTGATAAAGAGATTTATGACATTACTAAAAAAGTTTTTGATGAAATTGAAGGAATTAATTTGGGTGCACACGTCCACAATGACGGCGATATGGCGGTTGCAAACTCTCTTGCTGCAGTCGATGCAGGTGCAATTCAAATTCAAGGCACAATAAACGGTTACGGCGAAAGATGCGGAAATGCCAACCTTTGTTCGATTATCCCGAATTTGCAACTCAAAAAAGGTTACGATGTAATTGGAAACAAAATCGATATGCTTACATTTTTATCGACAAATGTTGCGGAGATTTCGAATGTCGTTGTACCTTCAAACGCTGCATACGTTGGAGTTAGTGCATTTGCACACAAGGCAGGTATTCACGCAAGTGGTGTTCGAAAAAATTCTCAAACTTATGAACATATCTCACCTGATATCGTCGGAAACAGACGTAAAATCTTGATTTCAGACCAAGCAGGTACGGCATCTTTGAAGGAAAAATTGCAAAATCTTCGTATCGTAAAAAATTTGCAAGAATCAGACTTGCCAAAAATCATTGAACGTATCAAAAAACTTGAATGGAAAGGTTTTGCGTTCGAAGGGGCGGAAGCATCGTTTGAACTTTTGATTATCAAAACATTGGGGCAACTCCCTGATTTCTTCTCAATTTCAGGCTTTAGAGTTATTGGAGATACTTTTTTAGGCGAAAAAAATCACAACATAATCACAGAAGCCTCAGTTAAGGTTAAAATTGATGACCACAATATCCACACCGTTGCAGAAGGTGAAGGTCCTGTCAATGCACTCGATACGGCATTAAAAAAAGCAATCGTAGAATTTTATCCTGAAATTTTAAAATACAAATTATGCGATTACAAAGTTCGTATTTTAGATAGCAAAGACGGCACGGCAGCGACCGTTCGGGTAAACGTCGAAACCACTGACGGAACAAATAAATGGGATACCGTCGGAGTTAGCGAGGACATTATCGAAGCGTCATATATGGCAATCACAGACAGCATTATGTACGGTTTGATATTACATAACCCCGATTGCATGGAATAATTTGTTATTTTAAAACGATTGTAAAACATTCTTAATAATTAAAAATAACTGTATTTACTGAATTAAAAACAACCTTTATAATGAGTAAATATGGAATTTTGAGTTGTTAAGGAGTTATACTAATGGTTGTGAAAAAATTTGCTAAATTATCGTCATGTGCAGTTTTGTGTTTTTTACTCGGAATCATGCCCGCAAGCGGTGCAGATATTACCTCTTGGGAAAATTTAAGAGACGAAGCAGAAAATGCATCTGAAGGCTCGATATTAAATATTACAGAAGATATTACTGCTGATGGAAGTTCAATCGGATTATTACAAAAAGTTTTGACGTTAAATTTTAACGGACATACTGTTAATGGAGGCTCATACGGTGATGAGCCACCGTTATTGTTTGCAGCGAATGGTTCATCAGAAACAAAAGTTGCCGTGAAAAATGCTGTATTTAAAAATTTCACAGTTGGAGAAGAAGGGGTAATTTATAGTAGCAACCCACACCTTGAAGTAATTGACGTTTCATTGTTGAACAACAAAGGCTCAGGCGAAGGTGTCGCAATAAAAAACAGTGCCTACAACAAATTACTCATCACCGCACAAAATTCAAATGTCGAAATATCAAACAACAACTCGACAGGACAAGAAGGCGGAACGGGCTATGGAATTTTTTCAAGCAGTTCGATTACGCTCAACGCCTATGAAGGCAAAAACCTTACAATCACTGACGATATAAAGATTGACAATTCATTTGACAGCGATATTTATATCAACAATACCTTCAAAAGCGGCTGTGATTTGAACGGAAAAGTCACATTAGGAGGCAAACTCGACCTTGCAAGCAGCAGTGCCTTCATCTCTATCGGGGCAAAAACAGGATATAAAAACGGAACGCTAGCACTTACCCCAAATGCCGCAAGATTGAACACATTACGTTTAAGTGTAGGCGGTGAAGCAACTCTTGACTTGCAAAACTACAACATCGATTCGATTGTAATGGGTGCATTGAAGGGTGAAACCAATGCTCCATTGCACTTAAAATTAGAATATAATGCCGCAACAGGAAAAATGGACTGTTTGGATTTTTCAAGCGTATCTATTGCCGGCACACCATATTTAATTGTGGACGAAATCAACATTCTTGAGGACGGAGACATGGCAAATACGGCATACTTGAAAAATGCAAGCGGATATCTCTTTGAAATTGCACAAGATGTAATTTCAACAAAACACGGAGATAAGACTTATATATTCACACCTGATGCAGCGACAAAAGGCTCATATATCGTTTCAAAAGCAAGAAATGTATCGGATTTGCCGTTTTATATCCAAGATACAATGTCGAACGACAAGTCAATCGCAATTACGAGTGATATGACATTAACAGAGGATTTAGGCACATTTGCGGGTGCTGACAGAGATACAACCATTTTCGGCAACGGATATACAATTAACGCAAACGGACACGGCGGTGTTACGGTCGGCGACACAACAGGGCAAAAGTTTGGATTTAACAAAGTTACTTTAAAAGATTTTAATACCTCAACCGTTATTGATAACAAAGGCGACGGCGTTGTCAGCCTTACTTCTGTCACACTTGATAATTCAAACATTACAAACAACAATGTGTTGGAATTGTACGGAAATAATGACTTCAAAAAAGGTTTTATCAACGGAACGACGGGAAAATTTAACGTAAAATCAGGAAAAACTGTCATTGGGAATGATTTTACAGTTAACAGCAAAAATATAACCTTTGACAAAAACACTGTCATCAATAACAAAGGAACAATCACATCAACAGACAAATTTTCAGTACAAGATGGTGTTGTCATTAACAACGACGGAATAATTAATGCTGACCATTTCAATTTAGGAACGACAGGTACAGGCGTTCCATCGGCTGTATTAAATAACTCAGGAACAATAACAGTTACTAACAACTTCAATCTTCAAAAGGCAGACCTTTATAACAAAGTCAGCGGAAAAATTATCTTCTCTCATATCCAGGATTTGATTAGTTGTTCATCAAACGTTGTAAATGACGGGACTATTGAAATGGTAAGTCCGTCAAAAATTTATAATGTCGGTAATTCAACAACATTTTTGAATGGCGAAACAGGGTTACTTAAAGGCAATGTTGACAACTCCGGAGTTTTAAATAACAAAGGGATAATTGAGGGAAACATAAAAAACGGTATCTCTTACGGACCGACAGAATATTATGGCGGAACGTTGACCTCAAATCTTGACAACATCACGGGAAAAATCGATACATTTACAGATTCGTCAGTGTTTAACGTCACTGGCGGAACTATCGCAAGTGCCGATAAAATTTACGGAAACGGCAAAGTAAATATTGTCGGCGATGTTACTTTAAACGAACTTCTCAATCAATGCGGCCCGACGACTGTTGAGAGTAGCGGAAAATTAATTATTAACTACGGCAGCACAAATATCGACAAAATTTTTGCGGAAAACGGAACTCTCACTTTTGCAAACAATTCAACTCTCGATATTCAAGACAAAAAAGTCGATTTGAGAAGTAATGATAAAGTTTCCATCGTCGCCCCAAATCTCAATTTGAACGTCAAAGAGGGCGGAAGTATTGATTTCAACGACACAAAATTTAATTGTCAAGGCGTAAGTATCAATAAGTTAACTTTAGATACCAATGGTGCAAGTTGGCAGGTAAATGACGCACAAAAAAGTAATTTCGCACTCTCTGAGAACCTTGAACTAATCAAAGGTTCAGGAGCAATGAATACAAACTACGTTTCTTACGATAAATCAACAGGACAAATCAATGCAAAATCTGCAATGACACTTGAAGGAGTTTTGGAGAAAATTCAAGCGGCACAAGGAAATTCGCATTTTTATGAAATGACTCAAGACGAAAGTGTTTTTTCTTCATACGAAATTCTCGACAAATCAAAACTTGTTGTCGACGGTAAAAACAATGTGGTAACGAGATTAAATACAAAAATTTCAGGCGATGCAGGAACAAAATTAGTTCTTAATAACACCAATTTGACCAAAACAAAACTCAAAGTAGAACAAAGTGCAGAACTAGTTATTAGCAATACATCTGGACAAGAAATCCTTATCAAAGAGGGAAGCGAAATAAGATCAGTTGGTGGAAAGACAACATTTACAGGCAATTCTGATATTAATTTTACAGGAATGTTTATCGGCTCAAGAGGCACAACTGGTGTCGTTAATATGGAAAATGCAACCCTTACGAGAAATAACTACGACCTTGGAATTAATTGGTCATTGAAAAACGGTACGTTAAAATACACTAACGATGCATACTTAGCCCATAATGGAAACTCAATTAACTTTTTAGGCGGTACATTAGACCTCAGAAACGGTGCTGCCAATTACATTCCATTAAACTCATTGTCAATTGAAAATACATCAAAAATTTATCTTGATGCTGACCTTGCAAAGGGAAAGATGGACAATTTCTTACTCATTACAAATCCTGTAAGTGTTTCAGGAGTTGAAAAACTTCAAGTTGCAGGCATAAACCTCTTGTCTGACGGTGCGTATGACACCACAGTAATCTCGTTCGTTCAAGACTCCTCAATTATGGACGCTATCGAATTTACTGGCGAGCAAGGTATCTGCTATTCACCAATTTATAAATATTTCGTTGACTATGATGAAACGCAAGGTAATTTTGAATTTGCGAAAATAAATTCAAGTGGCTCAGGTGGCGGTGGAAATCCGAGTGATGCCTTTAACCCATCTGTATTGGTTGCACCAGTATCACAATTAGTGGCGGCATATACAGCAGAAACGCAAGTATTTGACACAGTTTTCGGTAACATGGATATGCTTATGTCAATGACGAAAGAAGAACGTCAGGCAATGAAATACGGCAATAAATCAGCTGCTTCCGACGGAACAATGACGTTTTCGCCCAATCAAATGCCCGAAGAATACAAGGGCGTTTGGTTTAAACCCTATTCCGCTTTTGAATCGGTACAAATCGACAACGGACCGAGCGTCAGCAACGTAATGTACGGCACGATTGTGGGCGGTGATACAGGAATTATCGAACATAAACGAGGCTGGGACGGAATGTATTCGGCGTATATCGGATATAATGGTTCGCACCAAAATTATAACGATGTTGGCATTTACCAAAACGGTGGGCTTTTGGGCTTGAGCGGGGTTTGGTATAAGAATAATTTCTTTACAGGTTTGACGGCGAATGTCGGCGGAGCAGCAGGCAATGCCAAAAATATGTACGGGAATGAAGAATTTGGTATGCTTTATACTGGTATTGCAAGCAAAACAGGATATAATTGGGAACTTGCGAACGGAAAATTCGTCATTCAACCGAGTTACATGATGTCCTACACTTTTGTTGATACGTTTAACTATACAAATGCAGCAGGGGTAAAAATTAACACAAATCCTCTCAATACAATCCAAATCGCACCCGGGGTAAAATTCATCGGCAATCTCAAAAACGGCTGGCAACCATACATTGGGGTACAAATGGTTTGGAACGTAATGAATAGAACAAAAATCAAAGCGAATGACGTAAGTTTGCCAGAAATGAGCATTGACCCCTATGTTCAATACGGAGTCGGCGTTCAAAAGAAAATCGGCGATAAATTTACGGGCTACGGGGAAGCAATGTTACGTGGAGGCGGAAGAAACGGCGTATCGTTAAACTTCGGCTTTAGATGGGCTTTGGGAAAAGATAAATAATTAAAATAACCCCGAGAATATCGGGGTTGTTTTTTACAAACATAACTCATACAGAACAAAATAAGAGAGAATTTGGCAGTCCGGCAAATTTACTCGACTTTAGTCGACACTACTCCTACGTTGCTCGTAATGTCAGAAATGCTTAAAATTAGTATATTTAGTCATACAGAGTCGTTAGCCGAAATATCTATTTCTATCGAATTCATTCGAGATTCTTCGGACTTTGCAAGGCCTCAGAATAACAACAAGTAATCACCGTCATTGAGAACGAAGTGAAGTAATCCGGTGCTAATTCATTAATATTAAACTAACAATAACCTTTATAACAGGAACAAGACAAAAAAAATTCTAAAAACAAGCAATTTTTTCGAATAAAAATCGTTATTATAATTGAGGTATAAAAATGGCAGTACAAAACAATTTACAATCAACATATCAAAATTACATCGAAATGCAAAAAGCACAACAAGCAAAATTAGCAGAACAAGCGAAAGGCGTTGCAAATCCGCAAGTTCGAGAATATCTTGAAGCATCAAACAAATTGATGAATCAACTCAATCAACTTGATGAATTCGTTCTCAGCACAACGCAACAAAAAAAACCTCAAGGATTTTTCGAAAAAGTAAAATGTGCTTTTAAAAATATGTTTTCAAAATAAAAATTAAATGGCTGGAGATAAAATTCAGCCATTTTTTTGTAAAAAAAAGACCCTATGGATTTTCACAGGGTCTTTTTAAAATTTATTCAAACTATGCAAACGGGTAATAAACCGTAAATTTGCCTTCAAGTTTCAAGTTTTCCGGTATTCCGTCCGTCAAATTCGAACCATTTCCGAGTGAAATCGAAATGTGACCAACTCCAACATCTTGTTCCCAAATTACGACCGAACCAGCGGGCAAATTAGCCAATTCATCAAACTTGACCGTTGTATCTTGGATAAAGTGCTTAGCAAACTCAGCCGCTTCAGGAGCATTATTTTTTATGAATTCAACAACATCAGCAGCGGTCGAAAGTGCTTGAGGCATAACATTTGTTTCAAGATGGTCAAAACCTTTGTTCAAAACCTCGAGAACAGTGTCTATCGAATCGCCAGCAACTTCTTTTGCCTTGCCGGCAAGTTCAGCCAATTTTCCGCCAATAGCATCACTGTATGCAGCCTTCGTGCTTGTGGCGTATTCTTCACGTTTTTCTTCATTTTGTTTTTGAGTAATCGCTGTATTGATTTCGTTTATGCGATTTTGCGTTTCGAAAATCGCACTTTGAGCGTTCGAAATTGCCGTCGATTTAACGTTTTGCAATTCAGCCTTTGCGTTGTCATAAGAAGCCTTTTCTTCGTACAGAGCCTGATTTTCGGTTTGAAGTTTAGCCTCAAACTCAGTTTTTTGCTGCTGAATTTCAACCAATTCTGCATCAAGTTGAGTTTTTTCTTCTTCCATTTTTGCAAGCAATTCTTTTTGATTGTTCAAATCTTCTAAAGCCGCTTGTTCTGCTTGTTCAGCCTGTGCAATTTCTTGTGAGATAGCACTGATTTGCGACTCAAGCGAACTTCTAAGCGATTCGATTTGAGCATCTTGTTCCTCATCACCGGTCAAACTACCGATTGCACTCAACTGTGATTCCAACGAACTTTTTTGCGATTTCAATGACTCTGTCGTCATCTTTGCATTTTCGTATTTAGTTTCGCAATTCGAAATCACCACATTTTGGTTGGTAATTTCTTGTTCTTTTTCCGCAATTTGCTGTTCTTTTTGGGCTAAGTTCGTCTCAATTTCTCTGAATTGGTTTGCAAGTTCAACATTGACCTCTTCAAGTTTCGCCGCATAAGCATTAAATTCATCTTGAACAACCTGTTCTTGTGCCTGAATTTCTGGAGAATTTCCACTTACCGCATTAGCCAAATCTTGTTGTTGCGTAGTCAACGTCGATTCTGCACTGCTAAGTTCTGAATTCAATTCTTCAATACTCATTGAACTCAAACCGCCTGCTTGCTTGGTTGTTGCAGCATTTTTAACAGCATTTGCAGACGAAGAACCTCCACCAACTGAAACACCTGAACTTGATGCTGCTCCGGAAGTTCCAGAAGCAGCCGATGCACCTGATGTACTTGATGCTCCACCTGACGTTGAATTTGCCTTGTTAGTGTTGTTTGCACCCGTCGTTGCGTTATTTGTAGCATTATTGATTAATTTTTGAGCATTTTTCAATTTTTCTTCCCAAATAGGGCCTTCAAGCCCTAAATCAGCGAGTGATTTGCCTTCCAAATAACCTGACTCGCCCATAATTTGGAACGCCGCTTCAATGAATTTTTCATTGTAATCAGCCGAATTTATATCAATATCACCTAATTTGTCATTAATTTTTTCTAAAATAGAATTGGGCAAAGATTGCTTCAATGTTTCAACAGCAGAAGCATTTGAGGTATTTTCACCTTTAGTTTCTTGTATATCAACACGCTCATATACGTTACCGTTTGCATCAACAAGGAACTTGTCATCTTCAGTCACTTGCTCATTTTTCGCATTTTCGTCTAAATCAGCAATCGCATCTAAATTGAAACCTTCGTCTAAATTCTGAGTGTCAATTTTTACCGCATCATCAGTGGTTTGAGTGGTAAGATTGGAAGTTTTTTGATTGTTTTTTTCAACCTTTGTATCATTTTTTCCTTCAACCTTCGTGCGTTTTATCTTGAAAAGTTCAACCATTTTGTTGTCTGCGTTAAAAAATGTACTCATAGTTATGCCTCAATTCCTATTTTTTTATATAAAGTATTTTGAAATAAAAAAAGTTTCTCAAAAAATGATATTATTGAGATAATGTAACAATCACACCAATTTATATATTCGTAAAGTCACCGTCATACTAAAGAGCAAGCGAAATATCTATTTTTTAAATTTAACGAAAAATTCTTCACCCGTTCATTCACCGTATAATCACTAACTTTCTGCTACCAAACAAACAGATTACTATACAAAACAACAAAAAATTTTTCAAAAATCAGGCAATTTTTTTCACCCAAAATACTTAATATATATGTAGATGAAAAAAACATCTGCGAAGAGAATACATGGAAATTACGCAATTATCCAAAGCCCTTGCAAACAAAGGGAGAAGGATATTATGTTAAGTTTTGTTGCGTAAAATATATCAAAAAAAGCAATTTTTTCATCTTGAAATACTTAATAAAAGAGTAGAGAGAATGAAGTCCTGAGAAAACTTCAAAAGAGGAGAGATAAA